>JAEIGA010002951.1_pt1 | contig 26818 bp, 33 predicted proteins | sample 9270691 | NCBI WGS metagenome assembly JAEIGA01 (sample SAMN17057246, study PRJNA624740) | gut metagenome | biome: biome; isolation source: fecal sample | host: Bos grunniens | place: China: Xizang | collected 2019 | reverse complement strand
ATTATCGAAGATTTTACTGTAGCAAGCGGAAAAACAAAGGATCTTGTAGCTATTCTAAATCGTTTTGCAAAAGACGAAAGAACAGTATTAGTTCTAAAAGATGACGATGCAATGATTAAGAGAGCAGGAAAAAATATTCCTAACCTTTCTTACCTTTCATATAACCGTCTTCGTGCACATGATCTTTTCTATGGTAGAAAAGTGATTATGCTTGAATCAGCTGCAAAGAATCTTTCAGATTTCTATAAAGCTGATGAAGAGGAGGCAAAATAATGGTATACGAAGATATCCTTATTGAGCCTGTGCTTTCTGAAAAAGCAACCTTGCTTCGCGAAGAAGGTAAGTACGTATTTAAAGTACACCCAGACGCTAACAAGTTTGAAATTAAAGAAGCAGTACGCAAACTTTACAACGTAAAAGTTGAAAAATGTACTGTAATGAATGTGTATGGAAAGATGAAACGGGTTCGTGGTAGACCTGGTAGAACTTCCAGTTGGAAAAAGGCTATCGTTCGTTTAGCAGCGGGCGAAACAATCAAAGTGTTCGAAGGCGTTTAAGCCTAAGACCGCGTAATAAATTAAGGAGAACCTAAATGGCTCTTAAAATATATAAGCCTATAACCGCAGGTACACGTACACGTATCGACTTGCGGAGAGATGAGCTAACAACTGATAAGCCAGAAAAAAGCTTAACAAGTGGGCTCAAATCAAATGGTGGACGCGGTGCTAAGGGACGTATTTCAGTACGTCACCAGGGCGGCGGACACAAAAGAAAATACCGTGTAATTGATTTTAAGCGTGATAAGCACGGAATTCCTGGAACAGTTCGTACAATCGAATATGATCCAAACAGAAGTGCTAATATCGCTTTGATTTTCTATGCAGATGGTGAAAAAAGATACATCATCGCTCCTAAAGGTCTACAAGTTGGTCAGAAAGTAGTTTCTGGTGACTCAGTAGCTCCAACAGTAGGTAATGCACTACCTCTAGAATCAATTCCGGTTGGTTTTACTGTTCATAATATCGAGCTAAATCTTGGTCGTGGTGGACAACTTGCACGTTCTGCAGGTACAAGTGCTCTAGTAGCAGCTAAAGAAGGAGAATACGTTACAATTCGTCTTCCTTCTGGAGAAGTTCGCCGTGTACACCAAAAGTGCTATGCAACAATTGGTACTGTTGGAAATGAAGATCGCATGAATACACAGCTTGGTAAAGCTGGTCGTGCAAGATGGCGTGGTGTTCGTCCTACCGTTCGTGGTATGGCTATGAACCCGGTTGACCATCCGCTCGGTGGTGGTGAAGGTGCTGGTAAGGGACGTAACCCTGTTACTCCATGGGGACAACCTTGTCGTGGATACAAGACCCGCAACAAGCGGAAGGTGTCAAACAATTTTATTGTTTCACGCCGGAAGAAATAGCGTAGGAGATAACCGTGTCAAGATCTGTTAAAAAAGGTCCTTTTATTGAAAAGAGCCTTTATAAGAAGGTTATTGAAATGAACAATGCAGCAGATAGAAAAATGATTAAAACCTATTCTCGCTGCTCAACAATTATACCTGAAATGGTTGGTAATACTATTTCTGTGTATAACGGTAAATCATGGGTACCTGTATACGTTACAGAAAACTTAGTTGGTCACAAACTAGGTGAGTTTTCTCCAACACGTATCTTCCGTGGTCATGCCGGTTCTGATAACAAAGCTGGAAAAAGATAGGTGGATATTATGGCTGAAAAAAGCGGATATATAGCCACTACAAAATTCCTTATTGCATCACCTACAAAGGTTCGCCCTGTAGCTAATGTAATTAAGAGAAAAACCTGTTCAGAGGCTATGGCTATTCTAGAGAATATGCCACAGAAAGGTGCAAAATTAATTGCAAAGACATTAAAGTCTGCAACTTCTAATGCACTTTATGCTAACAAAAAGCTTGATGAAGATATGCTTTATGTAAAGGAAATTCGTATTGACGAAGGTCCTCGTCTAAAAAGAGTTTGGTTCCGTGGACGCGGTAGAGCAGACATGCTTTTAAGACGTATGTGTCATATCACTGTCATCGTAGCTGAAAAGGCGGGGGAATAACGTGGGACAGAAAGTAAATCCTATTGGACTACGTCTTGGTGTAAATAAAACTTGGTCATCACGCTGGTATGCAGATTCAAGAGAGTACGCTGATTTAGTACTTGAAGATCTAAAAATCAGAAAGATGGTTCAAGAATTAGAGGAATGCAAAAACGCTGATATTGCTGAAATTGAAATTATCAGACACCCACAGCGTGTTACAATTGTAATCCACACTGCACGCCCTGGCGTTATTATTGGTCAAAAAGGTGCCAATATCGAAAAAATCGGTGCTGAGATTCAAAAGAAGCTACCAAAAAAAGTACAGATTAAAATCAAAGAAGTTAATCGTGCTGAAGTAAATGCTTCTTTAATCGCTCAAAATGTTGCTCGTCAACTTGTGAATCGCGGTTCTTTCAGAAAAGCATTAAAACAAGCAACAAGCAATGCAATGAAAGCAGGATCTCAAGGTATCAAGATTCGTCTAAGTGGACGTCTTGGTGGTGCTGAAATGTCTAGAACTGAAGAGCACAAAGAAGGACGCGTTCCTCTTCACACTCTTCGTGCAGATATTGATTATGGCTTCGCTGAAGCTCACACAACATTCGGTAAAATCGGTGTTAAAGTTTGGGTTTTCAACGGAATGAATTATGGTCACGAACAAAATGAAGATGCTGGTCAGCTTCTAAAAAAACGTCGTGAACGGACAGAGCGTGGTGCAGATAATGCACGCAAAGAAAGAGCTCCCCGTGGTGCAAAAAGTGCAAGGAGTTAATAAATGGCTCTAAGTCCTAAAAGAGTAATGCACCGCAAGGTGCAACGCGGTAGAATCGATGGAAACGCTACCCGTGGTAATTATCTTGACTTTGGCGATGTAGCACTTGTAGCTCTAGAACCAATTTGGTTAAGTGCAAAACAAATCGAAGCATCTCGTGTTGCTTTGAACCGTAAACTTAACCGTAAAGGTCAAGTTTGGATTCGTGTTTTCCCAGATAAACCTATTTCTAAAAAACCTGCTGAAACACGTATGGGTAAAGGTAAGGGAGCACCAGAATTCTGGGCTGCTGTTATTAAACCGGGACAGATTATTTTTGAAATTGGTGGTGTAGATGTTAAACTTGCTGAACAAGCTGCAATTCTAGCTGGAAGCAAACTACCTATCAAAACAAAAGTAGCTTTCAAAACCCGTGTTGAGTAAGGAGTAAATGATGGCTAAAGCTGTAAAGAAAGAACTATCTTATTCCGAGCTTGTAACAAAACGGAATGAGCTAAAGAAAAAATATTTGGATCTCCGGTTCCAAATGGTTATTGGACACGTTGACAATCCAATGCAAAAAAGAACTTTGCGTCGTGAAATTGCAACGTTGAACACTCTTATCCGTCAAAAAGAAATTGCCGGATTAGACAAGTAGGAGTTGACCCGTGGAAGAACAAGTAGTTCAAAATAAAGCAGCAAAACGTTCTTTTGTTGGTTTAGTAACTAGTGACAAAATGGACAAAACCATTGTTGTTTCAGTTTCAACAAAAAAACTTCATCCGCTTTATAAAAAATATGTTACACGCGTCAAGAAGTGTAAGGCACATGATGAACTAAACGATGCACACGTTGGAGACAAAGTTCGTATCGTTGAATGTCGTCCGCTAAGTAAAGAAAAATGCTGGCGCCTTGCTGAAATCATTGAACGTGCAAGATAAGGAGAATTAGTATGATTCAAATGCAAACAAATTTGACAGTTGCTGATAACTCCGGTGCTAAGACCGTTCAGTGTATTAAAGTAATTGGTGGTTCACACCGCCGTTACGCTACTATTGGCGACGTTATCGTTGTAGCTGTTAAGGATGCTATTCCTACATCTACAATCAAAAAAGGATCAGTTGAAAAGGCTGTAATCGTTCGCATTGCTAAAGAATACCGCCGTCCAGACGGAACTTATATCCGTTTTGATGACAACGCATGTGTTATCATCGATGGTAATAAGAACCCAAAAGGTAAACGTGTATTCGGTCCTGTAGCCCGTGAACTTCGTGATATGGATTACATGAAAATTGTATCCTTAGCACCAGAAGTTCTTTAAGAACAGGTTGTTAGGAGTTAAAGAATATGGAAAAGAAATTCAAGATCCGTAAAGATGATACAGTTGAAGTAATTGCTGGTAAAGACAAAGGTAAACGTGGACAAATCGTTCGCGTAATCCGTGACAAAGACAGAGTAATTGTTGCTGGTGTAAACCTTGTTAAAAAAGCAATGAAAAAACGCACTCAACAGGATCGTGGTGGAATCGCAGAAGTTGAAGCACCATTGCACATTTCAAATGTTGCAATCGTATGCAAAAAATGCGGTCCTACAAGAATTGGTTATAAGCTCGACGGCGACAAGAAACTTCGCGTTTGCCGTAAATGTGGAGACACACTATAATGAGTAATTACGTACCCCGGCTTAAGAAAGTCTATAATGACACAATCGCCCCAGAACTCTTCAAAGAGTTAGGTTATAAATCAGTCATGGAAGTACCTGCAATTAAAAAAATTGTAGTTTCCATGGGTGTGGGTGAAGCTCTTGCAAATAAGAAACTACTTGATGCCGCAGTAACTGACCTTACAGCAATCACAGGTCAGAAGGCTGTGAAAACCAAGGCAAAAAAATCTATTGCAAACTTCAAACTCAGAGCGGGCAATGAAGTAGGTGTAATGGTAACATTACGTGGCGCAAGAATGTATGAATTCTTAGATCGTCTAATCAATGTTGCATTACCTCGCGTTAAGGATTTCCGTGGAATCAAAGCAACTGGTTTTGACGGACATGGAAATTATTCCCTTGGTATTACTGAACAGATTATCTTCCCAGAAATCGACTTCGATAAAATCGAAAGAGTTGCTGGTTTGAATATCAACGTTGTAACCAGTGCAAAAACTGATAGCGACGCACGTGCTCTTCTTACCAAGTTCGGAATGCCGTTCAGAAAGTAAGGTAGGAGTTCATGGCTAAGAAATCAATGATTATCAAGGCGGCTCGCACACCAAAATATAGTACAAGAAAGTACAATCGGTGTCAGATTTGTGGTCGTCCACGTGGATATCTACGCAAGTTTAAGATGTGTCGTCTTTGCTTCCGTAAATTAGCAAGTGAAGGCCTTTTACCAGGCGTCACAAAATCCAGCTGGTAGTGTAGGAGAAAAGAATGAGTGTTTCAGACCCTATAGCAGATATGCTTACTAAGGTAAGAAATGCGGCAATGGCCCGCCATGAAAAGGTAGATGTTCCTACTTCTAAACTAAAGTTGGAAATCGTGAAAATCCTTAAAACAGAAGGCTATATTAAAAACTTCAAAAAAGTTACACAAGATGGTGTTTACACTATTCGTATTTATTTGAAGTATGATGAACAAAACGAACCTGTAATTCATGGAATCAAAAAGATTTCAACACCAGGTCGTCGTGTTTATTCAGGATACAAGGATCTTCCTCGTGTTTATAATGGATACGGGACAGTAATCGTTTCTACATCATTAGGTGTAACCACAGGTAAAAAAGCATCTGAAAAGATGGTTGGTGGTGAACTAATCTGTACTGTTTGGTAATAGGGGAAAAGAATGTCAAGAATTGGTAAACTTCCTGTAGCTATTCCAGCAGGCGTAAAAGTAACAGTAGCACCTGATGTAATTACTGTTGAAGGTCCTAAAGGAAAATTAGATCAGAAATATAACAATCTAGTAAAGATTGAAGCTGGAACAGAAATTCTTGTTAAACCAGCTGATGAATCAAAAGCTGCAAATGCTGCTCAAGGTTTATATCGCAATCTTATCAATAACATGGTTATTGGTGTTACAACTGGATATTCAAAAGTTCTGATTATTAATGGTGTTGGTTTCCGTGCAGAAGTAAAAGGAAATCAAATTGTAATGAATCTTGGTTATTCAAATGATTTTATTGCAATTATTCCTTCAAACCTAACTGTAACAGTTGAAGGTCAAAACAAACTAACAATTTCTGGTATTAGCAAAGAAGCTGTTGGTGAGTTTGCTGCACAAATTCGTAAATTAAGAAAACCTGAACCTTACAAAGGAAAAGGTATTAAATACGAAACAGAAATCATTAAACGTAAAGTCGGAAAATCCGGTGTAAAATAAGGGTGAAGCGATATGTTTAAAAGACTTAATGATAAAGACAGAAAAAGGCTTAAGAGAAAGATTCATATTCGTAAGCACCTCCATGGCACAGCAGCTCGTCCTCGCATGACTGTAACTCGTTCAAACAAAAACTTGTTTGTTCAAGTAATCAATGATGATGAAGGCAAAACATTAGCTGCTATTTCAACACTTGAAAAAGAGTTTGCTGATATTAAGCCAACTGTAGAAGGTGCTGAAAAGCTTGGTGAAGCAATGGGTAAGCGTCTTGCTGAAAAGAAAATTACAACAGTAGTTTTCGATCGTAACGGTTATCTTTACCATGGTGTGGTGAAAGCTCTTGCCGACGGCGCTCGTAAAGCCGGTATCGTATTCTAGGAGAAGTCAATGGAACACCAAAAGAATTATGATAAAGACCAGCCAAAAGAGTTTGTCGAAAAAATGATAAAGCTAAACAGAACTGCAAAAGTTGTAAAAGGTGGACGCAGATTCTCTTTCTCAGCTTTATCAGTTGTTGGTGACAGAAAAGGTAGAGTAGGTTTTGGTTTTGGTAAAGCCAATGATGTAACAGAGGCTATCCGTAAGAGTATTGATAAGGCAAAACGAAACCTTATCACTGTACCTTTAAAGAACGGTACAATTCCACACGAAATTCAAGCTCGTTTTAAGAGTTCTTCAGTTCTTCTAAAACCAGCTTGTTCAGGTACTGGAATTATTGCCGGTGGTGCTGTTCGTGCAGTTCTTGAAGCTGCTGGTGCAACAGACATTATGTCAAAATCACTTGGTTCAAACACAGCTGTGAATGTAGTACGTGCTACTTTCGAAGCTTGTAAAGGTTTAATGGATGCTCGTGAAGTTGCTAAGAACAGAGGAAAAACCTTAAAGGATTTATGGGGTTAAGTACAATGGCAAAAGCAAAAAATAACAAAGTAAAGGTTACTTTAGTAAAGAGTACAATCGGACAAAAGCCTGCAAAACGTGCTACAGTTCGTGCTCTTGGTCTAAAGAAAATCAACTCTACTGTTGAACATGAAATTAACCCAGCAATTGCTGGTATGATTGCATCAGTTCAACACTTAGTAAAAGTTGAGGAGATGAACTAATGTCAGATTTCAATCTTAGTGCACCATATGGTGCTAACAAAAAAAAGAGAATAGTTGGACGCGGTTCATCTTCTGGACGTGGTTCTACTGCTGGTAAAGGTAACAAAGGTCAGCAGTCTCGTTCTGGCGGAAAAGTATACGTTGGTTTCGAAGGTGGACAAATGCCTTTGTACCGCCGTATTGCACGTCGCGGCTTTTCTAACTACTGGTTCAAGAAAGAGTTTGCTATTGTTAATTTACGTGATCTAGAAGCTCGTTTTGCTGATGGTGAAACTGTAAATAAAGAAACTCTCGTTTTAAAAGGTCTCGCTAACAAAGCTGATGAATTAATTAAAGTTCTAGGTGATGGCGAATTAACTAAAAAGCTAACTGTAGCTGTTGACAAAGTATCTGCTTCTGCTAAAGAAAAGATCGAAAAAGCCGGCGGTTCTGTAGCTGAAAAATAAAAACGGGATAAATAAATGGCAAACAATCCGATAGTTAATATGTTCAGAGTGAAGGAAATTCGTGGAAGAATTTTCTTTACACTAATTGTACTCGCTGTTTTTCGTTTAGGCGGGGTTTTAACAATCCCTGGAATTAACCCTGAAGCACTTACTGCTTATTTCAGAAGTGCTATAGGTGCATCTAATTCCTTTGTGGATTATATGGACTTCTTCGCTGGTGGTGCATTTTCAAATTTCTCTGTATTTATGTTGGGTGTTATGCCTTATATTTCTACTCAGATTATTTTGCAACTTGCACTTATCATCTTCCCATCTCTAAAGAGAATTGCTCAAGAAGACGGTGGACAGAAGAAGATTCAGTCCTGGACACGTATTGGAACCGTGTTTGTTTGTTTGATTCAGTCTTGGGCTGTTACAATTTATGCCATTAGTATTCCTGGCGCTGTTGTGATTTCTAGTACAATTATTTTTAGAATTATCGCAATGATTGCAGTTACTACTGGTACAATGGTAACAATCTGGCTGGGTGAGCAGATAACAGCCCGTGGTATTGGTAACGGTATCTCAATGTTAATCTTTGCAGGTATCGTTGCTCGTCTTCCTTCTGCTGTTTGGGAATTAGGACGTATGGTTTCACAAGATATGAGTAAACTTGTATCTGTTGTAATCGTTTTAATTATGTTCGTTGGAATTGTTATTCTAGTTATCTATGAACAACAAGGACAAAGAAAAATTCCTGTGCATTATGCAAAACGTGTTGTAGGAAGAAAGATGTACGGCGGTCAGAGTACGTACATTCCATTTAAACTAAATCCATCTGGAGTTATGCCTGTAATCTTTGCATCTTCATTTTTGACTTTCCCACTACAGATTGCAACAAGTTTAGCTCCAAATGTTAGATGGCTTAATAAGCTTGCTAACTTTTTAACACCTACAGGTTGGGCATATAACATTATTCTTATTGTTTTAATTGTTTTCTTTGCATACTTCTACACTCAAGTTAGCTTGAACCCTACAGAAATTGCAAAAAACATCAGAGAAAACGGAGGTTCTATTCCCGGAATCCGTCCTGATAAGACAGAAGAATATTTGCAAAAAGTGCTAAATAGATTGATTTTGCCAGGTTCTTTATATCTAGCAGTAATTGCTGTAATTCCTACAGTAATTCAAGGTCTATTTGGATTGCCACAATCAATTTCTATGTTGATGGGTGGTACATCACTATTGATTTTAGTTGGTGTTGACTTAGATACAATGAGTCAAATTGAATCACTTCTAAAAATGCACCACCATGAAGGACTTGTTAAAAAAGGCAAACTTCGTTCAAGAAATCTCTAGAATTTTTTAGTTTTTTTGATGGAAGTTATAGAATAAGTTTGGAAAATAGTGTTTAATAGAGGATACCGAATTGTAACCATTGCGGTTTGCTAAGATTCGGTATTCTGACACCTTCCAAGGGGGATTTTTATGAAAGTACGAACCAGCGTAAAGCCCATATGTGACAAGTGTAAGGTTATCAAACGATGCGGAGTTGTTCGCATTATTTGTTCAAATCCAAAGCACAAGCAAAGACAGGGCTGAGGAGTAACAGATGGCTCGAATTGCGGGAGTTGACCTCCCTAACAAACATGTCAATATTGCTTTGACATATATTTATGGTATCGGACGCACATCTGCAGATGCAATCTGTAAGAAAGCAAATATTGATACCGAACGCATGATGAATGATCTTTCTACTGAAGAAGTAGGTGCTCTACGTACAATTATTGATGCTGAGTACAAAGTAGAAGGTCGTTTACGTTCTGAAATCGGTTTGAATATCAAACGTCTTATGGACATTGGATGTTACCGTGGTTTAAGACACAGAAAAGGTTTGCCTGTTCGCGGACAGCGCACTCGCACAAATTCTCGCACACGCAAAGGTAAGAAAAAGACCGTTGCAGGTAAGAAGAAATAAGGTGGAGGTAAACTAGTGGCAACCGTAAAAAAACGTAAAGAGAAGAAAAGCGTTTACGAAGGAAATGTATATATCCAAGCTACATTCAATAATACTATTGTAACTATTACTGATCTTAAAGGTAATGCTCTTTCATGGGCTTCATCTGGTGGTCTTGGGTTCCGCGGAGCAAAAAAATCAACTCCTTTTGCTGCACAATCTGTAGCAGAAGCAGCTGTACAAAAAGCTGTAAGTTATGGTCTTCGTGAAGTACATGTATACGTAAAAGGACCTGGAGTAGGACGTGAATCTGCAGTTCGCTCTCTTGGTGCTTTGGGATTAAAAGTAAAATCAATTTCAGATGTTACACCTATCCCACACAATGGCTGTCGTCCTAGAAAGACACGCCGCATGTAATATAGGAGAACTTAAGATATGGCTAGATATACAGGTCCAGTTTGTAGACTTTGTAGAACAGAACAAAAAAAATTGTTCTTAAAAGGCGATCGTTGTAAGAGTGACAAATGTCCTCTAAACAAAAAACGTGGTGCACCAGGAAAAGATCCTAAAGCTAGAGGTGGAAAACGCAGTGAATATGCTCTTCAACTTCGTGAAAAACAAAAGTTAAAGAGAATTTACTGTATGTTGGAAAAACAATTCCATCTTACATTTGATGATGCACACAGAATGCCTGGTATTACAGGTGAAAACCTAATCAAGCTTCTTGAATGTCGCTTTGACAATGTTGTATACAGAATGCACTTTGCTTCAAGCCGCAATCAAGCTAGACAACTTGTATCTCACGGACATTTCCTAGTTAATGGAAAAAAAGTGAATATTCCAAGTTATCGCATTAAACCAGGTGATGTGATTGAAGTAAAAGAAGCAAGCAAGAAAGTTGTTACTATTTTAGAAGCTTTGAAAGAAGTTAATAAATCAGGTAACTATCCTTGGATTAATCTTGACATTGATGCACAGAAAGGTACTTTTGTTGCATATCCAGAACGTGCAGAAGTTACAGATCTTGCTGATATTAAAGAACAGCTCGTAGTTGAGCTTTATTCAAAATAAGGAGTTCAGATGGCTCGCAAAAGTCTGCTTGTTGGTTTTAAGAAACCTAAAAGTATCAATTTTGAACATGTGGAACATAACCCAAATTATGGGAAGTTCGTTGCTCATCCATTTGAAACTGGCTTTGGGACAACTGTAGGAAATACTTTACGTAGAATCCTTTTGTCATCAATTCCAGGTTATGCAATTAGTTCTGTTAGAATTACATCTATTGACGCTGATGGTGTTGAACATGTGATTTCTAGCGAATTTGAAACTATTCCAAATGTTGTTGAAGATGCATTAGAGGTTTTGAATAGTCTAAAACAGATTCGTTTGCGGCTTCCTGAAGATGTAGATCAGGCTACATTCTCATTTCAATTTACTGGTCCAGGTAAAGTAACTAGCGATGATTTCAATCGTGGTGAACAACTAGAAATCTTAACAAAAGATATGCACCTTTTCACAATGATGGAAGGTGCTAATCTTCAGTTTGATATTCAAGTGGATCTTGGAAGAGGATACGTACCTGCAGAAGAAAATGAGCATTACATTGAAATTGTTGGTACAATTCCTTTGGATGCTATTTTTACTCCGATACTCAAGGTTAAATACGATATTGAACCTTGCCGTGTAGGACAGCGTAATGACTATGACAAATTGGTGATGGAGATCTGGACAGACGGCACTGTTTCCCCTGAAAATGCACTAGCAGAAGCAGCATCAATTGCAAAAGAATATTTTGCAATTTTTGTAAACTTTGATGATAGTGATATGGGACGTGGTGATACTCTGAATGAAGGTGACGAGAGAATTCACATTTTGTTAAGTACTCCAGTTGATGAATTGGAACTATCTGTAAGATCATCTAACTGTTTGAAAACAGCTAATATCAAAACTATTGGCGAGTTAACAAAGAAAACAGAAGATGAATTGAAAAAGACAAAGAATTTCGGTAAGAAAAGTTTGAACGAAATTGTTGAAAAACTAGCTGAATGGAATTTAAGTCTTGGAATGACAGACTATAGTCATTTAAGAAACGCTGCCAATTTCTCAAAGCAGAAGGAAGAATCAGATGAATCATAAAATGGGATTTAATCCTCTTTCTCGTACATCAGCACATCGTCGTGCTATGTCACGGAACATGGTAACTTCGCTTTTTAGATATGAGCGTATTACTACAACAAAAGCAAAAGCTTTAGAAGTTAGAAAAGCTGCTGAAAAACTTATTACTCGTAGTAAAGTTGACTCAGTTCATAACAGAAGACAAGCTGCAAGATTTATTCAAGATGAAATTGTTCTAGCAAAATTATTCAAAGAAATTGGTCCTAGAATGAAAGATCGCAATGGTGGTTATACACGTGTATTAAAACTAGGTTTCCGCCAAGGTGATGCAGCTGATATGGTTATTCTTGAATTAGTTGACTACAAGCTTGATTCAGCTGAAAAAACAGAAAAAAAAGCTAAAGCAAAAAAAGCAGAAGCTCCTGCTGAAACAAAAGCTACAAAAAAAACAACTAAAACTGCAAAAGCTGAAGCTCCTGCAGATGAAGAAACAAAGGAGTAAGTCATGTCTAAAGCACATAGAGGTAAAGGCATTCGCGAGTTACCAGCTCATGGACGTGGAACTTGCGCACGCTGTAAAAAAGAAAACATCAAAGTTTTGTTTGAAACAGAAATTGATGGTGAAAAAGCTAAAATTTGCAAATACTGCAATGCAGCTATTAAAAACAGCAAATAAATCATTAAAAACTGCGTAAGTGGTTTTTTTGGTTATGTTTCTAAGCCGCTCAGAATCTTAACTTGTATTAAGTGATTGGGCGGCTTTATTTTTATGTTTGAATAAATTATATAAAAATAAATGATACGAATTAAATGATGGGATTTGAAATATTTAATTTACAAATTCTAAATTTTTGAAAAGTTGTTTTTTACATAGTTGTTAATTATATTAAATATTTAGTCACTGAATGGACTTCTTTATAGTTAAGATATTGTCTAAGATTTTTATATAAAAAAAGAAATAAATTTTACCAAAGTATGTGTTACTGAAATAAAATCAGAGGTAAAATTGAAAATTATACTTTTTGTCGACTTTTATTAGGAAATATATCAAAGACTTGAATGATAAGTTTCATATTTCATATATTATATGAAGAGGATTATATTGATATATTAGCTTACGATTTATTTTTGAGAAAAATATGGAAGGAATAGATTTTAAACTTTATAGTAGTTGTATAAAACACGAAATATCAACTTTTTCTTCAAAACAATTACAACAAAAAATGCAAAAGTTTGGGGCAAAAGTTACTATCAAAACTCTGAAACAATGGTTAGAAAATGATATGAATGTTTTTAAACTTAATGAGGATGTTTATATCACAAAAGCAGGGTGTTTTACAGGACGAGAATTTGGTATAAAACCTTCAAAATATGAAATTGACCATAATATTCTTATTGTAGGACATCGTTGTGTTCCATTTATTGATGGGGACGTTTTGCCTTTTGAAATTAACTTTGTTGCTGGAAAAAATAATATAAAATATATAAAAAAAAATATATTAACCACTGAACTTATTCAGCATCATAAAGTGTTTGGGGAAGAGAATTTTTTGCAATTTGTGATGTTTGATCCTGTTAATGAAGGAAAAGATTTTAGTTTCAATGATTTTGAGCTTCCTTCTATGTTGGATTTTACAGTTCTTGATATGACAGATTTTTATAAAAAAGTTGACTTTCAATATGAAGATTGGATTAAGGCACGAGTTATTAGTTATTCAGAAAATTTAATTAGTTTAGAAGCTGATTGTCGGCACATTTATAATCCCTTTGAACAATCTGTATTTGATGAAAAGAAAGAAGAATGGAATAAACTCTTTGAATCAACCTTGCTTGAGAATTTGAAAAAGTTTGGGCCTCGTTCTTGTATTGAAGAACAACTTATGCTTCATTATGTTAATTCGATGTTTGAATTATCTGTTCCGTCAGCAGGAAGTGTTGAAGAATTTTTAAAATATACAAAAAAAATCGGATTTTCAGAATTTGGTGTTGAATCTCGTTTGTGGATATTGAATGAGGAAATTTCCGATTCAGAGAACTGGGTTGGAAAAACAATGGAACCTGGGGAAAATAACGTTGCAAGTTTTGATACATTACAAATTACTCGTGATATTTTAGATGCTTTCGTAATGGATGCTTTGTTCAAGAAAGAAGAGGATACAAGTAATATTCTTGATAGAATTTTTGATTCAGAATATCCTAATCAGGCTGAAATTGAAATAACAGAGATGCTTCTTAATAATCGATTTTTATTGGTGAAACCATACTATAATTGGTTTGCAGATTATGAAATTGCACCTTTAAGAGAGGAAGCTCTAAAAATTTTTAAAAAGACTTATAATTTGTATAAAAATATTGAATTTTCTCAAACAAAAGTGGAGGATTATCCTCAGCAAGATTTAATAACTTTTATGCAACTTTTTTCCCATACAAAACGAATGATTGAAAGTTTGGTTAGTTTTAATGATGAAATTGACCAAGCATCAATCAATGCAGCTTTTTCTTCTCTAGATGGAATGAATTTTACATTTGATGAGATTAGTAAAGGTATTCGAGATGTATTGAATAGGGGACCTTGGAATCAAAATTTGTAAAATTTGATTTGAAAAATCTGCTTTTTATTACGTTTTTCTTGAACTTTTTGCAAAAAAATAGCATTATAAACAAGTTAGCGCATCTTACGCTATTGGAGTTTTTAATGTTTAAACCAGAGTTATTTAACAGTTTAAAAGGCTACAATGGAAAATCTTTTTTAAGTGATTTGATTGCAGGTGTTATTGTTGGGATTGTAGCTTTACCATTGGCTATAGCATTTGCCATTGCCAGTGGTGTTGGACCTGAAAGAGGGCTTTTTACAGCAATTATCGCAGGTTTTTGTATTTCATTTTTTGGTGGAAGCAAGGTTCAAATTGGTGGACCTACAGGGGCTTTTGCTGTAATTGTTTTTGGTGTTGTTCAGGAATTTGGTTTTGCCGGATTAGCAACAGCAACTGTTATGGCTGGAATTTTGTTGATTTTACTAGGTGTTTTTAAGATGGGTGGCCTCGTAAAATTCATTCCTTACACAATTGTTACAGGTTTTACAGCTGGTATTGCAGTTACGATTTTTACTGGTCAAATCGGAGATTTTTTTGGATTAACAACAGGTGAAATGCCAGGTGATTTTATTGGAAAAATCGGGGTTTATGCAAAAACATTTGGTACAATAAATTGGTATTCATTTGGAATGGCTTTAATAAGTTTGATTGTGATTTTTGTATGGCCAAAAGTTAGTAAAAAAATTCCTGGTTCATTAATTGTTATTATTTTAGCAACTTTGTTAAATCTTGTATTTAGTCATTTCTTTGGATGGCATACAGATACAATTGGTAGTCGATATGGTGAAATTCCTTCATCTTTACCAGCTCCATCTTTACCAGATTTTAGTATTGCAGCAATAACAAAACTTTTTCCAACAGCTATTTCTATTGCTGTTTTGGCAGCTATTGAATCTTTGTTGAGTGCTGTTGTTGCTGATGGTATGATTGGTTCAAAACACGATAGTAACACTGAATTGGTGGCACAGGGTATTGCAAACATTGCAAGTCCATTGTTTGGTGGTATTCCTGCTACTGGCGCTATTGCAAGAACAGCAACCAATATTAAAAATGGTGGTAGAACTCCAATTGCTGGTATTGTTCATGCTGTGGTTTTACTTTTGATAATGATGTTGCTTGGTAAATATGCGGTTTATATTCCAATGGCTGCCTTATCAGCTGTCTTGGTAAGTGTTGCATGGAATATGGCAGGGATTCCAGCTGTTAAGGCTTTGTTGAAAGGTCAAAAATCAGATATTTGTGTTTTGGCTATAACATTTTTGATTACAGTTTTTGTTGATCTAACAGTTGCAATCGAAGTAGGTCTTGGTTTTGCTGCATTTTTCTTTATTAAGAAAATGATAGATGTTTCAGAAGTTCAAACAAAGCAAAACGTTTTAACAGGTGGAATTACTGATAACGGTAAAGAAGAAGACTTAGAAATTCCTTGTCAAACAGTGGTTTATGAAGTTGAAGGTCCACTATTCTTTGGAACTGTAAGAAAATTTGAACTAGCAATGGAAAAAGCAAATATTGATTGTAAAGCCTTTGTTATTCGAATGCGTAATACAAATTATGTTGATGCAGGTGGATTAAAGGCACTTGAACAATGTAAAGAGGCTTGTGATAGAAAAAATATAACAATTATTCTTTCTGGAGTACATACACAACCATATATGCTCATGGAAAAAACTGGAATGTTGGAATTGCTAGGAAAGGAAAACGTTTTTGAAAATATTTCTGATGCATTAAATAGAGCAAAAGAAATTTTGAAATAAAAAATAATTTTTTTTGATAAAATGCTTGACAAGATTCTAAATAAAGAGTATTCTAATCAAGCATTTATGGAGCGGTGGCCGAGTGGTTTAAGGCGGCGGTCTTGAAAACCGTTGTGCGGAAACGTACCGGGGGTTCGAATCCCCCCTGCTCCGAAGTCACTTGGTTTCAAGTGTTGACTTCTTGGATTCGGGAACGGAAGTAATTCCGTTATTTTTTTAGGAGGTCATTAACTTTAGTGCAATGGAGTGGTGACCGAGAGGCCGAAGGTGGCTCCCTGCTAAGGAGTTATACCCCTAAAGGGTATCGGGGGTTCGAATCCCCCCTGCTCCGAGAGATTGGAGTTTTGAAAGAATCTTGAACTTAAGAATTAGTTTGGGATTCGAACAGAAAACCACGCCGAGCAAGTGCGAGGAAAAGCAAGCAGGATGCTTGCGACAGTGGTTTGAGGCGGGTTGGAGGAGCTAACAGGACGTTAGCGACGGAAACCGAATCCCCCTGCTCCGAGTAATTAATTTTTGAGTCTATAGCTCAGCTGGATAGAGCGTCAGATTGCGGATCTGAAGGCCAGAGGTTCGAATCCTCTTAGACTCGCTAGAAAAGTGGCAAACAAAATGCCGCTTTTTTTTTCTTCTGGAGAGATGTCCGAGCGGTTTAAGGTACAATCTTGGAAAGGTTGCGTACCGAAAGGTACCGGGGGTTCGAATCCCCCTCTCTCCGAAAAGATAGAAAAATAAGAAGAATCTTGGATTTAAAAAAACTGGGATTCGAACGGAAAAGGACGCCGAGCAAGTGCGAGGAAAAGCTGACAGGATGTCAGCGACAGTCCTTTGAGGCGGGTTGGAGGAGCTAACAGGACGTTAGCGACGGAAATCGAATCCCCCTCTCTCCGAAAAGATATGAATATAACTGTAGAATCTTGAGTTTGTAAAAAGCTGGGGATTCGAACGGAAAATTTAAGACCCTTGCGAAATGCTCAGGTCCTATGCAAAGATGACTTTTCAAACCCTGTCAGGTCCGGAAGGAAGCAGCAGTAGATTAGTTACTCTTGTGCCGTAGTGTACCTGGGCTTCTCGGAAGGGTTTTTTGTTTTAAATCAATTTTGTTTATGAAATTATTCTGTAAATGGGAAAACTAATTTTCCTTGATGGAATGTTTTTTCGATTGTTCCAAAATATGTTTTCCCATTTATTGGTGTGAACTTTCCTTTTGAGTAGAAATTATTTGAATCAACTGTGTATGATTTTTCTAAATCGACTAAAACTAAATCTGCAAAAAAACCTTCTTGCAAAAGGCCTTTGTTAATTTCAAGAATTTTAGAAGGCTTATTTGCCATTAAGTCTGAGAGTTTTTCTAAAGACAAGCCATTTTCTTTAACTAGAGCTGTATAACAAACTGAAAATGCGGTTTCGATTCCAGAAAATCCACAGGCTCCGTTTTCTTTGTCTTGGAAGGTATGTGGAGCGTGGTCTGTGCCGATTACATCCACTGTGCCGTCTAAAATTGCTTCAACAACTGCTTCCATATCTGATGCTGGCCGTAGGGGAGGATTTACTAATTGATTTTCAAATCCTTTCATTTCTTGGTTTAGTGCAATGTGATGTGGAGTTGCTTCACAAGTAACAAGTTTTTTTCCCTTTTCTGTGGATTTTGCTTGTCGCACGTAATCTAAGGCGATTTTTGTGCTTATATGAGCAATGTGAACTTTAGAATTTGTTTCTAGTGCTAGTTTTAGATTTCTTTCTGTGTATGTATTTTCGGCCTCTGCAAGAACTTTTTCTGCTTCAAAACAGTTTTTTTCATCTCGAAGTTTTTTTGCGATTGGAACCAATTTTGGGTCTTCGCAGTGGCAAGAAACGATAACTCCTGCTTCTGCACATTTTTCCATGGCGGCTTTCATCACCTCATCTGAGAGAACGTCTTTTCCATCTTCTGTGATAACTGGAATTTCCAAGCATCCGATTTCTAGTCGTGATTGATTTTTTAAACAATCTAGGTGGCTAATATCTGTGCCAGAAAAATCTTTTGTAATAGAAAGGGTTTGTAATGCATCTGTAAAACCTAGATTTTGGGTTTCAGTGCGAATTTGGGAAGCAAGTTCGGGAGTGGAAACAACAGGGGATGTGTTTGGCATAAGAACAACTGTTCCCATGCCTCCGTGACAAGCTGCTTTTGAGCCTGTTTCCAAGTCTTCTTTTGCTGATTGGCCTGGGTATCTGAAGTGTACGTGCATATCCACAAATGAAGGCATAAGAGTTTTTCCTTCTGCATCAATTTTTGTGGCATTTAGTAATATTTCGTCTCCAAGTTCTTGAAAAATTTCTGGAAGGTTTTCTGCTTTTTGTGGGATGATTTTATGAATTTTGTTGTTTTTTATAAGTAATGAACCAAAACAATTTGTGTTTGCATCTACGAGGTGTGCATTGTGAATTAATGTGTACTTATCCATTGGAAAACCTCTTTTTGTTTTTATTATTTATAAATTCTTGGATACTGGATTAGCCTAGGCTTTTAGAATAAACCTACGCCAGACAGTAAGGGTTTGGCAAAGCCAAAGTGTTTTTTTATAGTTCCGATAGGAAGTGTAAAAAAATACCGAGGGGACCGAGCCCTGAATGGCTGGACCCACAGGGTATTAGGTTCGTTCAAAAAAAACAAAAAAACTATTCTGATTTTTTTAGAAATTTCTTGAACTTGTTAATTCATCGCAGTAATGACAACGATATTGACCTTTTTCTTTGTCCACTAGGTGAAAAATCTGGTTCACGTAGTTTTCTGTTGTGGTAATACAGCGAGGATTTTTGCATTTTATTACGTTTTCGACTTTTTCTGGTAATGTTAGTGTAATTTTTTCTGCAATTTTCTCGTCTTTTATCACGTTTACTGTGATGTTTGGATCGATAAAACCAAGGACTGAATAATCGATGTCTATGATGTTATCGAGCTTTATAATATCTTTCTTGCCCATTGCTTTTGATGGTACGTTCATAATCAGTGCTACTGAATATTCTGCCTTATCTAAGCCAAGCCAAGAAAATATTTTTGCACCAGAACCGGCTCGAATATGGTCTATAACTAAGCCGTCTTTGATTGATTCAATGTTCAACATGTTATAAAACTCCTAGTAATTTTGAGATTAGTGCCATTCGAGCAAACATTCCGTATTTTACTTGTTTGAAATATGCTGCTCTTGGGTCATCGTCTACTTCTACTGAAATTTCATTTACACGTGGTAGTGGGTGTAGAACAATCATGTCTTTTTTGGCAAGTTTCATCTTTTCTTTGTCTAGGATGTAACTGTCTTTTAATCTGATGTAGTCTTCTTCGTTAAAGAAGCGTTCCTTTTGCACACGAGTCATGTACAAAATGTCTAGGCTATCGATAACGGTTTCTAATCGTTCTGAAGTTGTAAACTCGATGTTTTTTGCTTTTAGAACGGTGTTTACAAGATATTCTGGTAGAGCTAGTTCATTTGGACTAATTAGTACAAACTTGTTGTTTGGATATCGACTCATGGTGTTTAGTAAGCTGTGAACTGTGCGTCCGAATTTTAGGTCTCCACAAAATCCTATGGTGTGGCCTTCTAGACCTTGTTTCAAGGCTCTGATGGTTACCAAGTCGGTTAATGTTTGGGTTGGGTGATGATGTCCACCGTCCCCAGCATTGATGATTGGTACGCTTGAATATTTTGATGCTAGTAGTGCTGAGCCTTCTTTTGGGTTTCGCATAGCTATAACATCTGCATAAGATGATACAACTCGGATTGTGTCTGCTAGGGTTTCTCCCTTGGTGGAAGATGAGGAAGCAGCGTCTGCAAATCCTAGGGTTGAACCGCCAAGATGTAACATTGCGGCTTCGAATGAAAGCCGAGTTCGTGTACTTGGTTCAAAAAATAAAGTTGCTAGAACTTTTCCGTGACAAACTTCTGCATATTCTGCAGGATTTTTGTACATTTTTTCAGCAAGCTGGCAAATTTCATCAATTTCTGATAGTTCCAAATTTCCCGGCTCGATTAAATGCCTACCTTTTAGCATCTTTTGCCTCTTATATATGATTTTATCACAGGGTTTTTTGCAGGACAATATCGAATTTTGTAATATTTGCAAAAAACTTGTGATATTTGCATGTTGTACTTTACCACTTTTTTAGATATTATACAAATATGAAAATTATTGTAATAGGGTCTGGTGGCCGAGAACATGCAATTTGTGTACAACTTGCAAAAAGTTCTTTAGTTTCTGAAATTGTTTGTGTTCCAGGAAATGGTGGAACTTATTCTGAGGGCAAATGCCGCAACGTAAAACCTGCTGCTAGTGGGATTGAAGCTATGGTTGATGTAGCTGTTGCAGAAAAATGTGATATGGCTGTTGTTGGGCCAGAAGATCCTTTGGCATTTGGTATTGCTGATTTGTTGTGGGCTAAAGGAATCCCAACTGTTGGACCTTGCAAAGCTGCTGCTCAACTAGAAGCAAGTAAAGATTTAGCAAAGTCTTTTATGAAAAAATATGGCGTTGCTTGTGCAGCTAGTGAAACTTTTGAAAATGCAAATGATGCTCACGCTTATGTTGATAAAATGGGTGCTCCTATTGTAATTAAAGCAGATGGTTTGGCTGCTGGAAAAGGCGTTGTAGTTGCTTCTTCTTTGGAAATGGCTCACAAAGCTATTGACGATTTTATGACAGACGGAACTTTAGGGGAAGCTGGAAATCGTGTTGTTATCGAAGAATATTTACAGGGAGTTGAAATTTCTATTCTTTCTGCTGTTTCTGTGACTCCAGAACTTGCAAAAGAAGGAAAAGCTGCTATTATCCCATTTAAGACTGCTCGTGACCACAAACGTCTTTTAGACGGTGCTAAGGGGCCAAACACTGGTGGAATGGGGGCTATTTCTCCTGTTGCTGATGTTACAGCAGATGATTTAGTTAAATTTAATGATGATATTTTAGAGCCAACTCTAAAAGGGTTGATTGAAGAAGGTTTTGACTATCGAGGATTTATTTTCTTTGGTTTAATGCTTACAAAAAATGGTCCAAAACTTCTTGAATACAATGTTCGTCTTGGGGATCCTGAAACTCAGGCTGTTCTTCCTTTGATGGATTTTGATTTTGCAGCAATGTGTAAATCAATTACTGAAGGTACTGTGAAAAACTTTGATTTTAGCTGGAAAAAAGGCTTTGTATGCGCTCCTGTTATTGTTTCCGAAGGTTATCCTGGAAGTTACAAAAAAGGCTGCGTAATGACTGTTAATAAGGCTCTATTAGCCGATGTGGATGCAACTATGTATGTAGCTGGTGCTCAGTTTGATGAAGCTGAAAATGTGCTAAAAACTTCTGGCGGTCGTGTTGTTGCAGTTTCTGCTTATGCAGACACTTTTGATGAAGCTTGGAAAAAAGCTTACAAAGGAATTGAAGCTGTTTCTTTTGACGGAATGTTCTTTAGAAAAGATATTGGGCTTCCAGGGGCTGCTGAATCTGGAGAGCTATAGTTAAAATAAATATTTAACTAAATATCAATCTTATAATGAAAACCCCAAAATTTCTTTTTTTGAAAAGAGACTTTTGGGGTTTTCTTTTTATTAAGTTAAAAAATGTAAAAAAAATAATTATTTTATTAGTGAGATTCTTTTTTTCGATTTTTAAGGTGTTTTACAAAGAGGGAATCCACATTTGTTCTGGTTGGTACATTGAATTGTGGATGACCGTCAGAATCCTTTCGGAATGGAAAGGCAGCTGCTTTTGCGTAGGCTGGACTGTTTGTATCGTTTATCCACCAATCCAAAACTGAAAGAACACAGGAAGTATATTTCAATAGATTCAGATTATTTGTTCTAGAAGAATTTTTTCCACCAAGAAGAATGTCTAAACGCTTTGAGACAATATTTGGCATTGGAAAGTGATAATGATTCCAAAGTTTAATAGCTCCAATTTCATTGCTATCGTTTGCCATATCAGGACTTTGGGCATAAATAGCTTCTGCTCTTTTTACAATTTCTTCAAAAGCTTTTCTGATATTTGGAACTTGTCTAAAAATTGGTTTTAACATTCCATCTGATTTTGGTCTATCTAGGAATTTTAAATCGAAACGCAAATAGGGTAAAAACTGATTTTTAGCATACCAATAAATATTAGAAAGAACTCTTCCGCCAAATTGAGTTTCAGTGTAATCAGTTTTTGCATCAACGCTGTTTACCAACTCTTTTATGCTAGAAAGATAATTTCTATCAAATAAAACTGTAAGATATTGTCCCCAGCTATCAATTAAGCCTTGGACTTCGGAAGTTCCAAGCAAAAGTTGAAGCTGATCATCTGGAGTAAAGGTGATATATCGACAACCTGTAAAAAAATCATCCAAAATTCGAATAAGAATTGCGGTGATTTGCATTGGATTTTGTGGTGAAATAAAATCAAAACCTTCTGTAAAATCATATAAAGGTTCAAAATATGGATACATATCTGGCATTGAAGCAAGATTTTTCCATCCAGCTTCTGGAAACATTATATCAAGAATGGAAATACCTTTGTCAAATAATTCCATACGGGATTTTTGCTCGTAAAGTTCCCGTTCTTCTTCGGCAGTCATAGTTTTCTTTTCTGGTTCTTGTTTTTGTTTTTGCTCGGTGTTTTCTTTTTCTGGAAGTAAAACGTCAAACTTTGTTAAATCCAAAAATTTAAGAATGTTGGAACTTTCAGCTGTGTAAAAAGTTGTTACTGGAGTTACTTCTTTACAACAAAGTCTTAATAAAATTGGATACATTCCTTTGTAAACTTGGGAATAGATAAAAAGCCAAGTACTAGAAGCTTCTCTTCCTTGGGCTTGTATCACTTCTTGATTTACAGTTTTTTTTGTACAAATATCTGTTGTTAATTGTTTTATGATGATATTAACTCGTCCTTCTCCAAGGAAATAAAAACAATACAAAAATCTAAAAAGCTCTTTTGTTAAGGTTTGAACGGTTTTTATTGAAGAATCTGAGGCATGTCTAAAAACTTGGTCATAAAGTTTTGATATTAAATCTGTGTCAAATTCGTTTATTTTTCGCAAAGCTCTAAAATATAAAGATTGATTTGTATCTATATTTTTTTTTGTGATATCTGGAGCATTTGGGATTAATCCCTTGATGATGTTTGCAAATTTGATGGTATTAGTAACGTATACATTGAGATTTTCTGTTATGAAATTGTAGGAAATAAGGTCTTTTCTGTTTAATGCCCAGTTTATGAAGGCTGTAATAAAATTAGGTTTGGTTCTTATGCCGTAGTCAATCATAATGTCATTTATGGCAGTTTGAACTCTTTGTTCGATTACAGGCATAGAATAAGCTTGGGGAATTTTAGGGTTTTGAACTGTGTTTCTATCAATTTCATCACTGATGGGACGAGAATCTACCATACGAGAAGCATAAATTTTTGGTTTTTTTGGCATTTTGCTCATATCAATTGGTGCAGATTTTTCAATTCCGATTTCGCCACCAAGAGTTTTTATCATTTTAAGAGCTTCTTCTCTATCAATGTTTCCAAGATTTTTTCTAGTGCGTTCTAGTTCTCCTGGTTCATATCTAGCAACGGGTCTTTTTTCGTTTTGATTATCCATATAACCTCATTTTACATACGTAGGGAACATTTGCTACCAATTCCCAATAAATCTTTTATGTGATAAATGGTGCCATCTTTTGAACTTAAATCTCCTTCAAAAGAACCATAAATTGTGTGATATTCGGTTCGCAATATAAAAATACTTGCTATACGTTTATTATCGGAAATTGGATGAAATGTTAAATCTATCATATTTTCTGTATCTTGAATTATCCACTTTTTTGAAATGCCAAAGGGTTGGGTTATTGTTACAGGTGGTAAAAGTGTGGTTTCGTTATCAATAAAAAGTAGATTTTCGTTATAAGTGTCCTTATCAATAGCATCGTGATTTGAAGTGGCCAAGCGAAATGCAAAGGGTTTTTCGTCTATAAATCCGATTCCGATTAGGAAAGTTTCTTTTGTTCTAAGTTTATAATAAGCTCTTCTTATGTCAAAAAAACATAATCCTTGATTTTGGTATTTTGTTTCAGAAAAGTCTTGATATTTTGTTGCAGTTTTTGTTAAAGCAGCTGAAATTGGAAAAAAGTTGCAATATGAGGCTGTGCATCTTCTTTTTGTTGGGGATGGAACTACGGAAGTTAGTTCTCCAAACAAAGTTCCGTTTCTTTTAAAAGTGGCGGCAAAACTAGGTCTTGCTTCATCTCCTTTTGCATTAAAAACCAAAGTAAACTTTTCTTTAGATTTATCCCAAGTAATTTTTATATAGCGATTTTTTCTAAAGTTTCCACAAGTTGCTTTTTCTAGATTTTTGGGAACTAAGCGTTTAAATCCAAAAAAGGTTCTGTAAGAATATTTTTTTTTGGTTGCTTTTTCCCAAAGGATAATTTCGATATAACAAAAAACTTTGCTATCAAAAAACATTACTGAACCAACAAATTCCTCTGTGTTCAATGTATATGTGATATTTGCACGAATTCTAAGATTTGTAAAAAAGCTTGGAAGAGGAAGCGTGTTAAAAGGGTCCTTTACATACTTGATATCAAGTTTTTGAGGAGATGATTTATAAGTTCCAAATTGCGGTTTGCCATCAATAATTAGTTTTTCTGGCAACTCAGAATATTCACGATTATACATTATTTTTATTATACTATAAGTATGAAAAAAAGGAAAATAGAAAGTTTTTCCTAAAAAAACAGTTGGATTTTCAAGAAAATGACAAAAAACTGCAAACTTTTCAAAGTTTTTCATTATTTTTCTTGATTAATTTTTAAATATTTGTCATAATTTGGATATATGTCACGGAAAAAAATTATTAGCAAGGTTTTTCTTAAAAATGTGACCGGGGCAATCGCTTTTGCGTTGTTCTTTTTTGTATCTGCTATGTGTGTTTCCTTTTGTTTCCCGGTTGAAGAAGATGAAGTAACAGAAGTTGCTAACGTTGAAGAAAAACTAGAAAATGAAAATGTTGAATTAATCGTAGAAGAAGAAAAAGTTGTTAAAACTGATACTGCTATAGCTAGAGCTATGCAATCTGCTGTTATTCAGCATTCAAAAATGGAAGATGAAGGATTAAAGTTTTATAGAAATCCAGAATTTAAGGAATCTGTGGTTTGGTTTTATACTCAAATTACAGGAAATGCTGTTGTTGCAGATGCAATTTTGACTCATGCAGAAAAAAACGATATTCCACTTTCTTTGGCTTTTGCATTGGCCTTTTCTGAAAGTAGTTATAACGTAAATGCTGTTAACAAAAATTCAAATACAACAATTGATAGGGGATTGTTCCAATTAAATAACAATTCTTTTCCAGACTTAAAAGAATCTGATTTTTTTGATCCTTATGTTAGTGCAAAATATGGATTATCTCACTTGAGATTTTGCTTAGATTATGCAGGAAATGAAGTTGCCGCTCTTGCCATGTATAATGCGGGAACCAATCGTGTAAGAAAGGGAGAAACTCCACAGGTTACATTGAATTATGTTTCCAAAATCATTAACTATAAAAATGGTGTTGATGAGTTATTTAGTTTTCAATCAGAAAATTGGTTAGATTCAACTCTTTTTCAATCTCTTGCAATGTTAAGATAAAACATTTTGCAGAAAAGCAAAAAAAAGCTGTCAAACTCTTATGTTTTGACAGCTTTTTTTGTCGAATTTGAGTTCTACAATATTAGAAGAACCGAAACAAAGGTGAGCCAAGGGAAAATGTAAATTCCCAGGACTCACAATTTTTAGCCTTCGGAACCAGCTTCAACGTAGCGTTTTAGTTGGTTTGCAGCAATTCTTGGGTTTGAAATTACAGAAGGACCAGCAATACAACCACCTTCGCAAGACATAACTTCTACAAGGTTTGGTGTATCTGGTTTTAATTCCATTTCTCCAGTTTGAATCTTGCCATAAGAAGCAAGGGTTTTCATACCAGCTTTGTCTAAGCCATTGATAACTGCTGGGCGTAATTTTTCTGGTGATTTTAGACGAACTTTTACAGCTTCTGCAACACCGCCGGTTACAGCAAAGTTTCTAGCAGATGAAGTTGGTTTTTTACAGCCCTCGCAATTTTCTACGATTTGTTTTCCAATTTCTACTTCTTTAGCAATGAAAAGTGCACCGATTTCTTCTACGCTAAGTACGTAATCAACGAATTCATCGTCTTGGCCTTCTTTTCGTTTTGCAAGACATGGTCCAATAAATACAGAAACGCAGTCTGGATTTGCTTTTTTTGCAAGTTCTGCTGTGTAGTGCATTGGACTTCTTGTATCTGAAACACAAGGTGAAAGTTCTGGAACATGAAGTTTTACAGCACGAACGTAAGCTGGACAACAAGATGTGGTCATCAACTTTTCGCCTTTTTCCATGCGTTCTTCAAATTCGTGGGCTTCTTTATCTGCGGTGATATCGGCACCGATGGCAACTTCCATAACGTCGTAAAATCCTGCTGCCTTTAAAGCCTGTTCTAGTTGACCGCTGGTTGCTCTAAATTGAGCCGCAATTGCAGGAGCATACATTGCAACAACCTTTTTGCCATTTATAACGTGTTTTAAAACATCAACAAGTTGACTTTTGTCCATCATAGCACCGAAAGGACATTCACTCATACAGTGACCACAGAATATACATTTGCTATAGTCGATGCGTTCTTTTCCGTTTTCGTCTTTT
>JAEIGA010002950.1_pt1 | contig 26820 bp, 45 predicted proteins | sample 9270691 | NCBI WGS metagenome assembly JAEIGA01 (sample SAMN17057246, study PRJNA624740) | gut metagenome | biome: biome; isolation source: fecal sample | host: Bos grunniens | place: China: Xizang | collected 2019 | reverse complement strand
TGTGACAAAAACGCATGAAAGGAATGTGTCTATGGCGAGGGTTTACACTCGAGAGAAGAACGAGAACATCCGGATCTGTGCCAAGATCCGCGATGCGAAGGATTCAAAACCGATCGCCAAGATTCAGGCGGTGCGTGCAATCAACAAGTTGCTCCCTGAGGTGGGAGTGGCTGATCATCCACAGTTCAAGATGAATTTGCGAGTTCTCAAGAGGATCCGCTTGGACGATACCGTGGAAGACACGATTAGGATCATGGCGATCAATACCATCAACACGATGCTCAGCTCTGTTGATGAACCGGTTGAAGATGCACCGGATGAAGCAGACATACTAAACAAGATAAGGAGTAAGTGAACGTGAAAGGAATAAAGTATCTCAAGGACAAGCTGGAGCTGAAGAGGCGCAGAGTCCTTCTCCGTTATGATTATTACGAGCAGAAGAAGAGAGCCATCGACCTTCACATTTCCACTCCTGAAGGCTTGGAGTGGTTCCAGGCAATCAATGGATGGTGTACGAAGGCAGTGGATAACCTTGCCGATCGTCTCCAGTTCGATGGGTTTGAGAATGACATCTTTGGATTCCAGGCTATGTACGACCTGAACAATCCGGATATCTTCTTCGATGATGCCATCCTGAGCTCGCTGATTGCGTCCTGCTCCTTTGCGTATGTGTCAAAGGGAGACGAGGTCAACGGAAGAAGACAGATGCGCTTCCAGATGATCGATGGAGCCAATGCGACAGGAATCATTGATGATTTCACAAGGCTGCTGATCGAAGGATACGCAGTCCTTGAACGCGATAAGAATGATGAAGTGGTGAAGTACGCATACTTCACTCCCGGACGTACAGAGGTCTATGAAGCAGGTCAGCCGGATCCGATCGCGGTGGAGACATTCGATTCTCCATACTGCGCACTTGTTCCTGTCATCTATAAGCCTGATGCTCGTAGGCCGTTCGGTCACTCAAGGATATCCAGGGCGTGCATGGATTACGCTCAGGGAGCCATGAGGACATTGAAGAGAGCGGAGATCTCGGCAGAGTTTTACTCCTTCCCTCAGAAGTATGCAACAGGACTTGCCCAGGACTCCGAAGTAATGGATAAGTGGCAAGCCACAATGAGTGCGATGCTGACATTCACCAAAGATGAAGATGGCGATAAGCCTACGCTGGGGCAGTTCCAGACAGGCTCGATGGCTCCCCACATTGAACAGCTCAAGGGTATAGCTTCAATGTTTGCAGGAGAGACGGGCTTGACACTCGACGATCTGGGATTCGTTACGAGTAACCCTTCCAGTGCCGAAGCCATCAAGGCAGGACACGAGGGATTGAGACTCGCAGCCACGAAGGCACAGAGGTGCTTTGCTGTTGGTTTCAAGAACATCGGCTACATCGGAGCATGTATCCGTGACAATACAAATTATAAGCGCGAAGTATTGTTTGAGACAAAGGTGCTCTGGAAGCCTACCTTTGAGCCGGATGCCCAGATGCTCTCGGCCATTGGTGACGGAGTGCTCAAACTTAACCAGGCATTCGAAGCAGGAGACGGATTCATCGACGCGGAGAAGATGAGAAGGCTGACAGGTATTGAGTAATGGCATTGAAGTACGAAGACATCAAAGGATTGTTCCTGGATACGCTGGCCAAGGATGCCAAAGCGCAGGAGCTCCTGACGATGATCGATGCAGGGACGGGAACCTATGCGACCGCTTCTGCCTATGCTGCGCGCGTCGGTGATTGCCTCGCGAGCGTTTTAAAGGAATACGCTCCGGGCACGAGCATAGCAGAATGGGACATAGAAGATCTGATCCCCAAGTCCCTCGGCCTTGACCACAGTATTGTCGTTAATGCCTGCCAGACGGTGCAGGACACGATGAATGCAGATGCTTCGCTGGGTATTGAGTTCATTGAACCGCAGTTTGATGCAGACAGAGCTTACGGAATGGTCACGGAACTGAGGAACAATCCGGAGTTCGTGAATATCGCGGACACGTTCTATGACCAACTTGCGAACTTCTCGCAGAATGTGGTCGATGACTCCATCCGGTCGAATGCTTCCGTGATGAACAGAGCCGGTGTTGAGTCAAAAGTGGTCCGCGTGGCAGAGTTCCGCGCGTGTCCGTGGTGCAGAGCAGTAGCAGGGACATACGACTATGACGATGTTAGCGAAAAGGGTAATGACGTGTGGAGACGGCATGAGAACTGTCGATGCACGATTGATTACATCACGGAACGGAACGGAGCCCGTTACGTTGAGCGTGTAAACAACCAGGTCAACACGCAATTTGTGGAGCCTGCTGATCAAGTGGTCGCTTCAACGACACCTTCCCGATCGGCATCATCCACAGGGCATGATGCTGCCTATTATGACAGTATGTTGCCCAGGCTCCTGGAGCGGTACAACTTTACAGACGCGAACGATCAGCAGATAAGATCTCTGATCAGAGGCTTGCCTCTCGTGGCCGAGGATTCCAAAGGTCTACTCCGGGCATTGAGACGCAGAACGAACGTAAAGGGGTGATTTTATGAGAGTAAGATCAAGAGATAAGCCGAAGGAGGTAAGAATCAAAGATGACTAGAGTTGGGAATCAGATCCCGACTCAATCGATCATCATACCTTATGAGGAATCATACGGTGAAGAAGCAGTAAAGTTATACAACCTAAGCAAAAACGAATGCCAGGAATGGCAAGCCTTGATGCTCAACGACATTATGGCTACGAATGACGATGGACTTTGGATGCACACAAAGTTCGGTTATTCAGTCCCGAGGCGTAACGGTAAAACAGAGATCCTCACACAAAGAGAAATGTGGGGACTCTTCAATGGAGAACACATTCTCCATACTGCACACCTGACGGACACGGCCCACATCGCATGGGAACGACTAAAGGCCCGTATTGAAGAGATAGGGATCAAGCCGAAGTCAACATACAAGGCATACGGAAAAGAGCGTATCGAGCTGAATTGTGGCGGAGTCATAGATTTCCGCACAAGGACCTCATCAGGAGCTCTTGGCTCCGGATATGATCTTCTGGTCATAGACGAGGCACAGGAGTACACAAAGGCACAGCAGACGGCGCTCAATTACGTTGTATCGTCTTCGAAGAATCCGCAGACTATCATGTGCGGCACGCCTCCGACGGCAGTCAGTGCAGGCGATGTCTTCCGTGAATACCGTGACAAGACCCTCAAAGGGGACACGATCAACGGTGGATGGGCAGAGTGGTCCGTAGACAAGAAGACAAATGTCAAGGATAAGGAAGCCTGGTATCAAACTTCGCCCTCACTTGGCACGATCCTCACCGAGAGAATCATCCAGGATGAGATAAACGGAGACGATATCGATTTCAACATCCAGCGCTTAGGTTTATGGATCCAGTACAACCAACAGTCAGCCATCAGCGCTCCTGAATGGGACGCATGCAAAGTGGAGAAGTTTCCAAAACTGAGAGCTCCGCTTGTTGCAGGTGTCAAGTTCGGGCGTGACGGCATGAACACGGTCTTGTCAGTTGCAGCCAAGACAGAAGATGATCGCATCTTCGTTGAGGCAATCGATTGTAGGAATCAGAGAGAAGGCAACGACTGGATATTAAGCTTCCTGATGAAAGCCAATGTGAAGATGGTCTTGGTAGACGGTGCTTCCGGGCTCGAGACATTCCTAAGGGAATGCAAAGAGCAAAAGCTCAAGAACGTCAGCGCAGCGGTAGTCAAGGAAGTTGTGCAGGCTTCATCAGATTTCGAGATAGCCATCGCCAACAAAACAATCTGTCATGCCGGACAGCCCGGACTCAGACAGAGTGTCACGAACTGTCAGCACAGGGCGATAGGAACAGGTGGTGGTTATGGGTATAAGACTCTGGACGATGCGATTGAGGTCGCATTGACGGAGTCTATTGTTTTGGCAACTTACGCGGCTGCAAACCTTAAAGAAACTAAGAAGCAGCGCGTCAGTTATTAAATATTTTACGTTACCGAACGGATTGAATCGGGGAAGGAGGCAGTTATGCCAGAAAACAACGAAGGCTTCAAGCCTATCGAATCACAGGAAGAGCTGGACCGTATCATCAAGGACAGGATCAGCAGAGCAGAAAAGGCCGTTGAAAAACGTTTTGATGGCTGGGTCTCTCCGGAAGACCACCAGAAGGGTATCGCCTCTGCTAATCAGGCTTTCGAGGATTACAAGAAAGCTCATGAGAGTGATGAACAAACGATTGCAGACCTCACAGCAAAGAACAAAGCATACGAGACGGCCTCGTTAAAGAGCCGGATTGCTCATGAGGTAGGGCTTTCGTATGAGTGGATTTCAAGGATAGGCGGAGAGGATGAAACATCCATCCGTGAAGACGCGGAATCCCTCAAGAAATTGGTCGGAACTGGTTCAAAACTGCCGACTAAGTCAACCGAAAGCGGAGCAGACATGGATTCGACAAAGGCGGCCATGAGATCACTGCTCGGCTCAATCAAAACACAATGATTTATTACAAAGGAGATTTGAATTATGGCATTCACATCAGCAGGTTTCCCTTCCGAACTTATAAGGGAAGTATTTGTTACAGCACAGGGTAAGTCTTCCATCGCTAAGCTCAGCGGACAGACACCTATCGCTTTCAGCGGTACAGACATTATGACATTCTCTCTCGATGGAGAAGTTAATCTCGTAGGTGAGGGCGCAGCTAAGGGCCAGCACACAGGCGAGAACGCAGTTATCAAGATAGTTCCTCTCAAGGTTGAGTACGGCCAGAGAGTATCCGATGAGTTCATCAAGTGCTCTGACGAGAAGCAGCTCGAGTACCTCACTGCTTTCAAGGATGGCTTCGCTCGCAAGATCGCTCGTGGTCTCGATATCATGGTTATGCACGGCACAAACCCTGCTACCGGATCCGCTTCCGCTCTGATCGGTACAAATTCCTTCGATACCAACACAGATGTAAATACAGTTACTTATGTACCTGGTACACCTGATCCCGAAGGCAATATCGCTACAGCAGTTGCAGCTCTTGGCGATTATGACCTCAACGGTATCGCTATGGACAAGACATTCTCCGCAGCTCTCGCTGATCTGAAGGTAAACGGTGTTCCCCAGTATCCTGAGCTTGGATGGGGTGGACAGCCCGATTCTATCCGTGGTGTTGCTGCTTCCATCAACAGCACTGTTTCCGCCGTAACAGGTGAGCACGCTTACCTTGGCGATTTCGAGACAGCCTTCAAGTGGGGCTATGCAGACATCATCAACCTCGAGGTTATCGAGTACGGTGATCCTGACAACAGCGGCAACGACCTCAAGGCTTACAACCAGGTTTACCTGAGAGCTGAGTCTTGGATCGGCTGGGCTATCCTTGACGGTGCTGCTTTCGCAAGAATCGAGGAGTAATCCATGAAATACCGCAATATCAAGACCGGACAGATCATTGATGTCTCCTCTGAGATAAGCGGCAAGAACTGGGAAAAAGTCGGCGGCAAGGCTCCCATTGTGGAGCCTTCCGCTGAAGCTCCTGCCGCAGAAGAGGTAATCAAGCCGGCAAAGAAGACAAGAAAAGCGAAGAAATAACGAGGTGATGTCATGTCAGACTATGCAACAGTAGCGGATATTCAGACCCTCAAGCGACCTCTCACACTGGATGAGCAGAACAGAGCTGCGGCTCTGATCCCCATCATCAGTTCTGAGATCAGACGAGAGGCGAAGAAGGTCGGCAGAGACTTTGATGCGATGCTCGCTGATGATCCCGATCTCGCAAATGTTGCGAAAGCGGTAGTCTGCGATGCTGTCATGCGAGAGATCAACACTCCCGGATTCCAGCTCCCTGCTACATCGTACAGTGAAGCTGCAGGTGGTGTTTCGCAGTCCTACAGTATGCCGAACGCAAGCGGAGCGATCAAGCTCTGGCCTTCGGATCTGAAGGCTCTGGGACTCAAGAGACAGAAAATTGACGCATTAAGCCTCATGAAGCCGAGGAAGGGGTGTTGCTAATGCTCCCCTCATTCGCAAGGCAGACCATAACGGTCATAAGACCGGGAGAAAAAGAGGTCAGAGGTTCAAAAGTTCCTGATTGGGACCATCCTATTAAGACATTCGACATTGAAGAGTGCTCGATTCAGCCTGGGGCGACATCGTTGTCTCTGGACGGCAGAGTGCTCGGTATAGCGGACGGATGGACGGCCTATGTTCCTGAAGGAGCTGATGTTCTCGCAGGTGACCACATTGTTTTCAAGGGTAAGACCTACGAGATCAACGGTGAGCCACGCAAGTGGACCGGTCCTGCATACACTTCTCACATTCAGCTCAACCTTCGCAGATGGGAGGGATGATATGGGAAAGCCACGGATCGAACTTAATCATGACGGATTCCGTCAGCTTCTCAATTCTTCCGGAGTAGAGAGCCTTGTGCTCTCAGAAGCTCAGACAATAGCGAACAGGGCAGGCGATGGCTTTGAAGCTCACAGCCAAAAAGCAGGAACCCGTTACATAGCTATTGTTGGAACTACAGACGATGCTTCCGTAAGGGCAGAGTCAGAAAACAAAGTATTAAGTAGGGCGGTGGGTATCTAATGGCTAATCTTGACATCCTCATGAGCGAAGACATCGAAGATATCGTCCGTCTTGCTCTCAACCCGTACTTCACGGTCTATGTAAGGCCGTTGCCTTCCAAGTTCAATGTGCCTTCACTGGAAGTCACGAGTGTCGGAGGCGAAGATCTCAACAAGATCGACACTTTCGACATCGTTCTTGATGCCAGGGCAAAAGAGGACGCAGAAGCAAATGAGCTTCTGAGGAAGGCGATTGGAGCTCTCAAGGAGATCGCGAGGTTACAAACGACCGCGATAAGAGCGGTTGACGTTAACACATCAGGCTCTTGGGGAAGTGACCCCGTAAGACCGGATTTGTCGATGTACTCAGCACGGCTCCGTGTCACGGTACATCAAAAAATTACTACTATAACGGAGGTAAACTGAAATGGCATCAAACGATGTTAAGCTCGGTGGTGGTAACGCTACCGGTATGTTTTTCCATGCTCCCGAGGGCACTGCACTTCCCACTTATCCCGGCGAAGAGCTCGCAGCGGCTTGGGTAGAAGTTGGAGATATCACAGAAGACGGTATCACATGGTCAACAGCCCGTGATTATACCGCGCTCAAGAACTGGGCACTCGAGATCAAGAGAATGCTTCCCGGTACAGATGCACAGACAATCAAGGCACCCATCATGGACACGACAGAAGAGGCTTTCAAGACGATCTTCGGAGCTTCCAATGTTACCACAACGCACGCAACTGCTGATCACGGTGCTCTTATCACTGTTGATACTGCTGCGTTGAACACTCCTTCTGCAGAGGCTTTCCTCTTCATCATGAAGGACGGCGACGACATGCTCATGCTTGGTACTGAAAGTGGATTCATTTCCTCTTTGGACGATGTTTCCTTCAAGGGTACAGAAGGTATCACCTGGACGGCAACGTTCTCGAGCAAGGCATTCACACTCATTACTGACGACGGTCAGACACTTTAAGGAGGTACTAAAATGGCTGAGGTATTCAAGTTCCACAAGAAAGACAAAGCATATTACAACATTGAGATTGATGGAGAGGTTCTGACACTTCCGCTTGGATCCAGTATGTCGATGAAGACGGTCAAGTTGATCAAGTCCCTCGCATCAACAGCAAAGAAAACACAGAAGATGGATGGAGAAGATCTTCTCAAAGCTGAAAACAGCATGGAGATCTTTGAAATCCTTATGAAAATCTTCGAATCGGCGATGCCCGAGGATTCATACAAGAAGTTTGACTTTGAAAGTTGGGCTATCGAGGATCTGATCGCGCTGTTCAATGCGTGGCAGACTGCAGCTAAACAGGTGCAGGGTATGAGCCTGGGGGGATCGCAAGCCTCTGCGAGTTCATAAGTGATCACAAAGAGGCTATTGAATCAGACTTGATTACCTCAGCCGGTATCGAGTTAAACGATGTAGGGAGCACCCTGTCAATGGGTGCTCTCTATTCGTTTTTAAAGAACAGATCCTACGATTCCGCATTGTGGAGATCTACTCACGAAGATATGGCTGAGTGGTCTACGACTTTGAAGACCAACATGATCCTGGCTGACATTTTCGATGTTTTATCTCAGATAAACGCGAATGTCGTTGCGCTGGGTTCACGCAAGAAGGCTTCAAAACAAAAACCATACACGAGACCTTGGGTACAAGACGAAAAGACCAAGACTATCGGAAAAGGCGCACTCCCTCCGAAGGAGCTGCGCGAATGGTTCAAAAACTACGGGAAGCGGAGGAAATGATTCATGGCCAACATCGAACTGGCAAAAGCGTATGTTACCATCGTGCCTTCAATGGAAGGCTCGCAGCGTGTCATAACAGAAGAACTCACGGGAGCCGGTGAGGCTGCCGGTGAGCGTGCCGGTTCGGCGGCAGGGAGCGGATTCTCACGCGCCCTGGGCGTTGCGGCATCGGTAGGAGCTGCAGCGGTTTCCGCGGCTGCAACCGGCATCGGAGTGCTTGTTGGGCAGTCTACGGAAGCTTATGCCCAGTATGAACAGTTAACAGGCGGCATCGAGACTCTTTACGGCGAAGCAAGTTCTCAGATGATGGAATTTGCACAGCAGGCCGCTACGACAACAGGTCAATCCATGAACGAGTTCATGGAAGCAGCTATTTCGACATCTGCAGCTATGATAAGTGCCGTTGAAGGTGATCAGCAGAGAGCTGCGGAGCTGACCAATCAAGCCATGATAGACATGGCTGATAATGCCAATAAACTTGGCACTGACATGGAAGCTATACAGAATGCGTATCGAGGCTTCTCTCGTGGAAACTTCACCATGCTTGACAATCTTGCGCTTGGCTATGCTGGAACCCAAGAAGGCATGCAACAGCTCCTTGCTGATGCTCAGGCGATAAGTGGAGTTGAGTATGACATAGACTCGTATGCTGACATCGTAGAAGCCATTCACGTTGTTCAAGAAGAGATGGGCATAGCAGGCACAACAATGGCCGAGGCGAACGGAACCATTCAAGGCTCCATCGGTCAACTTACTGCTTCCTGGGAGAATCTCATCACAGGCCTTGCAGATCCTTCCGCAGATCTGGACATGCTGATAAGCAATTTGGTCACCAGTGCAGAGACAACACTCACGAACCTTGTTCCAGTTATTACAAATGCCCTCGGAGGCATGGCTCAGGCCATCGGTACTCTTGCGCCTATAATCGCAGGTGCGCTCCCTGGTCTCGTTCAGCAGATCGTTCCGCCTCTCTTGCTTGCGGCGGCTGACATCATACGAGCGCTGACGCAGGGCTTGATTTCCGTATTGCCCACTCTGGCACCGGTAGCGGCTCAGCTCGCGGTCGAATTTGCCACTTTCATCGTGGAGAATTTACCTACATTGATAAGTGTAGCCATTGAAATAATCTTAGCTATAGTACAGGGCATCACAAATGCGCTCCCCGAGCTCATTCCTGCTTCGGTGGCTGCAATCTTGCAGATCTGTGATGCACTCACTAACCCTGACATGATCATGCAGCTCATGCAGGCTGCAGTTGATATCTGTATCGCTCTGGGACAGGGTCTTGTTAATGCAATCCCTGAGATCATAGGCCGTGTTCCGGAGATAATCGCAAATATACTGCAGGCATTCACGTCTCTTGGCTCTGATCTGGCCATGAACGCAGTAGGCTGGGCGGCAGATCTCATTGACAGTCTTGTTAATGGTATCAGGAACGGAATAACCCGAGTACAGGATGCAGTCAGCTCTATCGCTCAGGGAATCCGTGACTTCATAGGCTTCTCGGAGCCGAAAGAGGGACCTCTTTCCAATTTCCATACATTCATGCCTGATATGTACGACTTGCTCGAAGAAGGCATCGAAGAAGGAGCTCCGGAGTTCAACGCTACGCTTAACCGTTCGCTTTCCATGCCTACTCTTACAGATCCGGAAGCGCTCAATCTGGATACATACGATGGCGGAGCTGCTTCAGATGGCAATATTGTCATTCCCGTATATATCGGACAGGAGCGTCTTGACACGATTATGCTCAGGTCTTCCCAGATAGCAACATACAGAAGAGGTGGTTAATATGGCCAACATGATAGAACTGAAGCTCAACAATGTGTCACTGGACCTCACGAATGATAAGTACACGGAATCCTATAAGAATGTGGATTCCTTGAACGTATCCGAAGCAGGTACCAACCTCAGAGCGGTTATCAGAACAGCAATACCGACCCTCTCGGTATCGTATAAGTGTGACGCAGCGGAAAAGAAGAAGCTCGACGGCTTCGCTGCAGCTTCTTCTTTGACCGCGTCCAAATGGGATGAATCTTCTGAAGCAGTTGTCTCTTGGGATTGCTTCATGGATAGTTATTCCGCGGACCTCATCGTGGAGACTCCCACAACAAGGTTTTACAAGGTCAGTTTCAAACTAAACGATTTGGAGACATAAATATGTATCAAGTTTCGGCAGATTACCTCACAGCGATAGCGAAGAACGCACGCGCCCATAAGATAAAGGGTACTGTCGGAGGCGTTAACTTCACCGGTGAGGACGTTATAAGAAAAACATTCCAGGTCAGGAATCAGTTCTGTCAGTCAACAACCGTCGAGATAGGCGGTGTGTATGTTGGCGAACTTGATCTTACATTCTCCACAGCTTTTGCTAATGCGATGGATATCCGTGGCACATGGATGGGAGTGGGCATCACTGCCCAGATCGGCGTTGAACTAGCCAATTCCACTTACGAATACATCCCAATGGGAGTTTATACCATTGCGGAAGCAAAGTGGACAACAGCCGGGCTTGAGATCACGGCATACGATAACATGACCAAGTTCGACAAGCCGTTCTCTAATCTGCAGTCAAGCGGAAAGTTGTACGACTGGCTTACTTTCGCCTGTTCGCATTGTGGAGTAAACCTTGCCATGACACAATCTGACTGCGAGGATCTCCCGAATGGCACCGAGACCCTCAGCATGTATCCGGATGAGTCCATCGAGACTTATCGAGATATGATATCCGAATTGGCTGCTGCATGCTGCTGCTTCGCTACAATGAACAGGAACGGTGAGCTCGAATTGAGGCTCATGAATCATGGTCATGCAGGCTCGAATAGCGCTTCAGAGCGTTATTCGACATCGTTCTCGGACTATGCTTCATATTATGACTCCATCTCTGTCGTAGATATGAAGACGGAGAAAACCTTAGTATATACGAACGGTAATCCTGACGGCCTTACGATGAATTTAGGATCCAATCCGTTCCTGCAATACGGCTCTGACATGGTTGTTACACGAATCCGTATGCAGACAGCTATGGGCTTGAGAGATTTTAGAGCAACTCCATTCAGCATTTCTATACTTCCTAACCCTGCTCTTGATCTGGGCGATATGATGGGATTTGTAGGCGGTATAGCAAGTGCCGAGATCGGCTGCATAATGTCTTTTGTACATCGTGTAGACAGTACCGTCATTGAGGGCTATGGTGATAACCCTGCTCTTGCCAGTGCCAGGTCGAAAGTAGATAAAGATATCTCCGGACTCATAGGAAAGACATCCGAAAACGAGATGATCATCTACACATACGAGAATGTGTCAGTTTATAACCTTGAAGATGAAGAGGAAGAAGATGTTATCGAGATACGCTTCGCAACGATCACGCCTAAGATCGTGCAGATCCTGCATGAGCTGAAGCTCAATGTCGAAGCGGTGGATCCGACAAAGCCGATTAAGTGTAAAGTTCACTATTACTTAAATGGTGATGAAGTAGCCTATCATCCGGAGACCAGTTGGGATAACGATGGATACCATCTTCTCCATCTAATGTACTTCCTGATCACTCTTGAAGATAACGAGATGTATGATTGGAAGGTTGCATTGGAGCTGGAAAATGGAACAGCCGAGATAGACCGAGGTGACATCCGTGCAGCTCTGCTCGGTCAAGGTCTCGTCGCAACTGATGAATGGGCAGGTCTTGTCCCGATCAGCGACCCGACATACGTTCTCACTCTTGGCGGCGATCTTACATACAACTACGTTGACGCGATCACCGAGCAGGATTACAGGCAGACAGACGATCCCGACTGGGACGGCGAGCATACATATGCACCTCTTGACCCGATTGTTGATGCGTCTTTTGTTCTCACCCTTGGTGGTGAACTTCGCTACAACTACACCGAATCAAGAGTCAAAGTTGATACTAATATGCCGTCTTACACGAGAATTTCGGAGAGTGGCGACACAAGAGTAACCGAATCCGGAGACAAACGAATCACGGAAGGAGAGTAAATATATGGCAGACATCAGAATCCCCGAAATGGGGACAGGCACACTTGCAGGTGATTCTCTTTTTGAGACCGCACAGAAGGACTTGTCATCGCCGACAACATATGCAAGTACTCATGTAAGCGGAAATGACATTGCGGAGTATGTAAGCGAGTCAAAGACGTATGCAGCCTTGAATACAACGGCAAAGACAGTTGTCGGAGCAATCAACGAGTTAGAGGCAGGCGGTGGCGGTGGTGGTTCGTCTACCCTTGCAGGTCTAACCGATGTTGACATAACTACACCAACAGACGGGCAGGTGCTTTCCTACGATTCCGTTAATCAGGAGTGGGTTAATGCCGATGTAGGTGATGCGTCTAAGGTGGAACTCACACAGGCAGAGTATGACGCACTCGAACAGGCAGGAGAGATAGACCCGACCGTGATGTATTTCATCACCGATGGTCAGAGTGGGAATGAGATCATAGACGATAATACTACTTCGGTAAACAAGGTGTGGTCATCCGATAAGGTATCTTCCGAACTTGCCACAAAGCAAGACGATCTCGAAGGTGGTCCCTTGTCTGATGTGAACTTGAACAATCTTGTAACCAACATGAACTATTGGGTTACGAGAACGGACATTGTGAACGCCCCCGTCGATTCGTATGGCTATCTTGAAGTTGTAAGGGTTAATACTACGGAGACGGCTTACATCGTAATGCAGAGGTTCACCCGATTCGGTAACGATTCTGCGGCTACCCGTGGTGAGACATATCTTCGGTTTTTCTCAAACAATCAGTGGTATAACTGGTTTAAGATTGCCGAACTTATGACATAAGGCGGTGAAATATGGGAGATTTAAGACTTAACAATAACTCATATAGCGGCTACGGAACGGGCGTTCTTATGCTGAATGGGATAAATTACACCGCTAATCAAGGTGGTGGTGGTATCGACTACATCGAGAGTTGGATTTTGAAGTCAGGCTCTAGTGATTCAGTCCCGACAATCGTTGCTCATATGACTTATACAGACGGTCAGTTGGATTCGTTCGATGTGAAACAACAGGGCGGTGGTGCATCCGTTGTCAGTGGTGATATTACAACATATATCGGTAATGATTCAAGTTGGCTTTGGAGAGCAACGGCAACGGACGATATGACATACCGTTTATACAATGTGAACAATCAGACATTAGGCCCGTTGCAAACGGCAGAAAACGGGGACGTTATCATCAATGACGGCGATCTTACAACCTATTGTATGGAAATACGAAGATACAGTTAAGGAGGTACACAATGAAGTTAAAGGGTAAAGTTACCATTCAGTTGTTCGATGCCAAGACAGGCAGAGAAGTTGACCGCAGGGAAGGTCATAATATAATCACCAATGCGGCACACTACCTGACAAACGGGTGCCCTTACGGATTCGATCGTCGCACCTGGGGTTCATTGTCTACCGAAACGAGAGAGACGGATTGGTCGAATATATACCGTCGAGTCTTCGGAGGTATTCTTATTTTCCCGTCGAGAATTACCGAATCTGCAGCTCATATCTTCGAACCTCTTTCCAACTATCCCGTTGGCTATGGGTCAATGGATGGTCAGGATGTGTTCGATCCTAAGTCCGGCACGTTCAACGGTACCGATTCGGGAGACATCACAGGCGGCTATCGTTTTGTCTATGACTTCGGTTCCTCGCAGGGTAACGGAACGTGGGACACAGTTTGCCTCACATCTGCAAAAGGTGGTTACGGCTATGTCGAGGGCAGGACAGACGGAACGATCTATGACTCATATTTCAGAAGAGCAATAAACGGTAACTACATTGGTTCAACTGCAAACTATATCTATTTCGTATCGACACAGTATCTCGCAGGTACACTTTCGAGGCTGAAGTTATCCCCATTCAATATTCACCTCTACGGAAATGACATCAACGGTACACCTTCCGTTGTAATGTCCTTGAATGATGCGGACCGCATCTTCATCGATCAGGCTAACGACTGCATCTACAAGTTGGAGATTTCCGGACAGAACTTGACAGTCACGAAGTACAATGACGAGGACGATCTCACCGACACGACAGTCTATACTTTGACTGTATCTGCCACCGTTCCCGAATACAACCGAGGCCGATTCGACTTTTGCGTTCGTGATGGCTACCTTTACATGGGCAATAGAGGCGACAAGGTTCTCAAAGTCAATCTTTCCGATGCGTCAGACTATGAGGAAATTGATGTCACAGTGCATACACACGCCTATTCTGTTATCGCTATGTCTATACTTCCGTCGGGGGACATTTACAGATACCCCGATATTATCGACGATCAGGACACGGCACATACAATCGGTGGCAGCGATGCGGCATCGTATAATTTCGATTTCAACTCTTCATACAACAACTGGGCAGTTCGTAGCACAGGCGATCAGAACGCATACGATGCAGGATACGCAGGCTCTATCCTGACACCGTTCCTCGCGACGATCAAGAATCTTGATACACCAATTACCAAGGATGCTACCAAGACGGCAAAGATAACTTACGATCTGACGGAGGTGTAAGGCAATGACAAACGATGTTATACAGGCAATCTCTACACTTGGGTTCCCGATCGTGGCTTGCGTCGCTCTTTTCATCGGTTGTAAGTACATGATCGATCAGCAAAACAAGAACACCGACAGGATGTTCGATATGTACGACAAGGCGAACTCGGAGAACCGGGACGCGATCAAGGCTTGCACCGAGGCAATCAACAAACTTTGTGACAAACTGGACGATATAGAAAAGAGGTGATCCTCATGTCGAGAATAGAACAGGCTGTGCTCTGGGCGATCGCCATCGCGAATGATCCTAGTCACGGTTATTCTCAGAAAAACAGATGGGGACCTGACTATGATTGTAGTTCCCTTGTTATAGCAGCTCTGGAGCAAGCTGGAATACCGGCAAAGAGCAACGGAGCTGCCGACACGTTCACGATGCCCGGGCCTCTTACGAGCTTAGGATTCCGTAACGTGATATCAGAAGTTAACCTGGCAAAAGGTACGGGCCTCCGAAGGGGTGATATCCTTTGGAGTGCTCACCATACAGGCTTTTACATAGGCAATGGTCAGTTGGTGCATGCTTCCATCGATGAGAATGGCACCATAGTAGGCGCAAAGCAAGGCGATCAGACAGGGAAAGAAATCTGTGTCAGATCTTATTACAATAAGCCTTGGGAAGCCGTCTACCGTCTTACAGAGGAAGGAATAGCCGCAACAATGGTCACAGTACAGATGCCTATGATTCGCAAAGGCAATAAAGGGAGCGGAGTCTGGACTCTTCAGACCTTACTCAACGCCAAAGGATTTGACTGCGGAGTCATCGACTCCGACTTCGGATCCAGAACCGAGCACGCGGTCAAGAACTTCCAGAGCGTCAGAGGTCTCGAGGTTGACGGAATAGTCGGCCGCAATACCTGGAGCGCTCTCCTTAACTAAGCTGTTCACCGGGGCGGCGGTCAAGATCCAAATTACCTCGGATAATGCTCGTATCGAAAGTACATTGGTTTCCTTCATGCAATACCCCCTCAGCTCCGCCCGGCTGAGGGGTATTTTTTATTGGTGCGCAAAAAAGTGCGCAAGTCTGACGGAAAAATAGAGTAAAATATGATACTTAACTTTTCGAAGAATGCCCATTTTAAAGGGTTTTGAGTATCATATGATAATCAAGGGTGCTTGTTCAAGTCCAGTACTACCCACCAAATGAAAGTCCCGATTCCGTAAGGTTTCGGGACTTTTTCTGTTTGTGGTGTGCAAATAAGTGCGCAATTTTGAAAAAATTATTCGATTTTTGAAAGTTTTTGATACAAAGGCGTGACCTTCAGCCTGTCGGAGATCTCGACCAGTTCACCATTGACAATGTGGTTACCATATAGAGCATGGCTGTCAGTGCTCTCAGAATGTCCAAATACGGCTTTCATGGCGCGAGATGGCAAATATCCCTCAACCATTGAGAGGAACGTGTGACGCAGGCAGTACGGACTGATTTTTGGCAGGTCACGCGCTTGCACGATCTTCTCCATTGTCTGATAGTATTTCCTAGGCGAAGGCTTCTGACCTAACTTTCCACAGAATATCCATTCCGATCTGAGACCTTCAGTGCGCTCGAGCTGTTCTTCCAGGAGCCGGAGCGCGATACCGTCAACGAGGATGGAGCGGTGGGCGTTCCTGTTCTTGCCGGGTGTGATCTCGCCCTGGTTATTGATGGCACGGTTCACGGTCAGGATGTGAGTACTCCTGTCATAATCGGAGAGTTGCAGACCGAGAACTTCACCAGGGCGGAAGCCGACCATGAGCTGAAACATGAGCGCCTTCTCGTACCATAGGCCCGTCGGATCGGAGAACCAGCGCTCGATATCTTCCATTTGCAGTATGTCTTTTCCTTTTGTAGCTGCACACTTGGGAATGAACAGCTCGGAGCTGAGATCTTCCTCGACATACTTTCTCGGTTTTGCCCACTTCAAGAAGGCTGCAATGGTCTCACGGATCGCGCCGAGCGTCTTCTTTGATAATTCCTTCGTCCTTCCATCCTGAGGCCGTGCTTTCGTGATGCAGCTCTGCCATTGATCTAGAGTGATGGATCCGACAGGATACTTGCCGAGAGTGGGGAGCAGATGGTTATTACCGAATGATACATACCTTTTATATGATGTGTTATTTCCGCATTTTTCATAGTAAAACTGCAAAAATCTAGGATAAACATCAGAAAATCGCATATTTTTGCTATTATCGCCATTCTCAAGCCATTCAACGGCCTTTTGTCTGACAATGCGCTTTCCTTCTGCTCTGGGTACGGCAGAAGAGAACGTCTTCCGGACTCCGTTCCTGGTAACGGATACGCGCCACATTTTCCTGCTCTCTACCCAATAGGGTGATACTTTGTAATACATGAGATCGCTCCCTTCTGATATAATCGAATTAACGGACAGAGCTGTTCGTTTCGTATCGATTCGCCTACCGATACCATAGTGCACAGCAGGTGGTTATTCTTGGCCACCTGTTTCTTTTCTAAGCAGATTATAATACGACAGCAGCCTTTTGAACTGATCCTCGGGCATGTTGATAACTTCATCGATAAACTCAACCTTATTATCTGAGATTGGTGCCGGATGTTTGGTCCTGTCCACAGGATCGTCGCTCTTACCAAGAAGATAATCGGTCGAGACATCCAGCGCAGATGCTAACTTCTTCACGGATGCTCCTTTGGGTTGGCTCCGGTCCTGTTCCCAGAATTTCAAGGAAGCGAGCGAGACTCCTGCTGCTTTGGCGAGTTCTTCTTGTGTCATAAGTCGATATTTTCGTGCTCTTTTTATCCCTTCTGATACTTTCATTTAGTTAATCCTCCTTTACGCCTTTATTATATAGCGACTTGCAAAAAATTAACCTTTTTCACCAACATTGTAACATAAATGCAAAATAAACTGCTATTTTTCTGTTGACAGAGGGATAAAAAAAGGCTAAATTTGAATCGTGAGCAACGGAAGGAGGTGAAAAACGAATGGCATCCAACATCAAAATCGAACGTGTAAGACACGGATACTCACAGCAGATCTTGGCGGATCACATCGGGGTCTCGATGAATACTCTCCGAAGTTATGAAGAAGACCCGATGAACGTTCCGGGAAACAAACTTGTAGAACTGGCAAGACACTTCCATGTTTCCACTGATTATCTTCTCGGACTGACGGAAGACAGAGGCGAGGAGGTGGAAGAATGAGAGTTTACACATCGAACAGTTATCCAAGACTCCGTGAGCGCTTCCGATCGTTTGAAGATCTCGGAGAAGTAATCAACAAGACAAGAGTCACGGTATCCCGAAAGATGAACGGCACCGGATTCACGGAAAGAGAACAGATCCTCATCCTGAGGTACTTAGGACTAGAGGATACAGAGGCGAATCGAAAGGAACTATTCACATGATTGACGTATTACTTGAAATTTCGGTAGTTTTCCTGCTCCTGGCGATGTTCTTCATGGGCATTCATATGAAAATGCTCGATAAGGAACTCGATGAGAAGGACGAAGCAATTCGAGGCATCAGATTCGAGATTGAGCAGCTCAAGGCGAAGCAGAAGGTCTACGAGAAGAGACTTATCAAGATGTACGAGCCGGATCACATCGTGATCGAGCACAATTACTCCGAGAACGATGCACCTGACTTCGGAGGTTTCTAATGAGAAAGATCAAAGTTATCAACAAGCCCATCGGAATGGATCCGATCGAGATGACCATTCCTGACGTACTGAGATCTTATCAGACTCTCGTTGACGGCCCGATCGAGGTAGTATGCGTAAACATTGACGGTATAGACGGACTCATGCTGGTTAATGAAGAGGGCAAGCTGAGAGGGGATCTTCAGTTCAATTTCACCTTTGACGAAGTAGACGAGATCTATGGAGATGTTGTCTTTGTAGGTTACGCAGGAGAAGAGTTTGCAAACTGTCCGTTTAATATCCAACAAGTAAAGGAGTTCACAAAGCAATGATGTATCAGTGCGGAAGCTGCGGCCATATCTTTGACGAGAACGACGCAGATGTCATGGATTATGACATGGAAGAAGATGCCGGTGTCGGCTACCTTTTTGCCGATCACCACACAGGCTCCCGTCTTGTCTGCCCGGAGTGCGGATCTGACGAAGGAGACGAGTATTACGAACCGGAGGTGGAAGAGGAAGAAGACGATGATTCAGAGGAATGAAAAAGAGACCATGACTGGCATCATGATCTCTGCTATGCACAATCGGACGAGGGGTAAATCGTACGATATCCATCATTCTCATTTTATCACAAGGAGCATTATATGGCGAATATTTACGACCTTACAGAAGGCATAAGGCTGCTCTGGGATCTCATGGATGAAGGCGCACTCGATGACGGAGCTCTTGAGGATGCGATGTTCAACTCTCAGGAAGAGCTCAACATCAAGCTCGAGGGTTATTGTCACTTCATAATGCAGATGGAATCCGATATCGAGGGGATCGCCAAGGAGATCAAGAGACTCCAGGACAGGAAGAAGGTCCTCGAGAATACAATCGAACGGTCAAAGAAGGTCATGGAGAAAGCTATGAACGTAGCCGGTGAGAGAAAGGTCAAGGGGAAGCTCTTCACCATCTCCATCCAGGCGAATCCTTCTAAGCTGGTCATGGACGAACAGTATCTCGAGAACATCCCGAAGCGCTACCTGATACCACAGGATCCGAAAGTAGACAAAGAACTCATTAAGGAAGATCTGAAGAGCGGAGCCGTTCTTGACGGCCTTGCTCATTTGGAACAGACAGAAAGTTTGAGGATAAGATGATGAAATTCAGAATTTTCAGAACAGAGACAAAGAAGCCGAAGACATACATCGTCACGGACATCGATGCCGATTATGGCGAGGTCATCGACTACGCAAAGAAGTATTTCAAGTGCTCCGAGAAGCACATCAATTTTGAGTCCGGTTGGCTCTATGGTGGTTATCTCTACCCGTTTGCTGATATGTCCGGCAAGAAGGGTGCGAAGATCGTAGGCATGGCCTATTGGGCAGCATAAGGAGGTATCATGAACATTCCTATTCAGACAGGCAAGATTGAGACTGCCAAGAAGGTAGTCATTTACGGCCCTGAGGGCATCGGGAAGAGCACTCTTGCCAGTAAGTTCCCCAGAGCAGTCTTCATTGATTGCGAAGGCTCCACAAAAGAGCTCGACGTTGCGCGTTATCCGGCTCCGTTCACCTGGGGGGAGATCCTGGCATACATTGACGATGCTGTCACCAATAAGACCTGCGACACGCTTATTATCGACACGGCTGACTGGGCAGAGCAGTTCTGTACCAAGCACACCTGCGAGAAGCTCAACATCAAGAACATCGAGGACATGGGATACGGCAAGGGTTACACCTACCTTACCCAGAACTTCACGGAGCTGCTTAAGGCATGTGATAACCTCATTGCTTCCGAAATCAATGTTGTCTTCACCGCACACGCTCAGATGCGCAAGTTCGAGCAGCCGGATGAGATGGGAGCATACGATCGCTGGGAGATGAAACTTAGCAAAAGGACTGCTCCATTACTCAAAGAATGGGCTGATATGGTCCTTTTCTGCAATTACAAGACCACAGTCATTACAGACTCCAAGACAAACAGCAAGAAGGCGACAGGCGGCTCTCGTGTCATGTTCACTACTCACCACCCTTGCTGGGATGCAAAGAACCGGTACGGACTCCATGAGGTGATGGATATGGACTTCGCAGGCATAGCACATCTGTTCAAAAAGCAGTATGAAAAGCCTCAGATCATAGAGACACCGGCTGTCGTTCACTGTCCTGCTCCTGAGAGTAAGGATCTCAACTGGGAAGACGGTATCAAGAAGAAAAAGAAGAAGGAGCCGGGGATCAAGCTCACATCTTCCGATCCGTTCGAGCTGACTATGGTCACCAACGGCATCAGCTTGGAGCAGGTAAAAGCCTTCTCCGAGAGCAAAGGGAACTATCCCGGAATGGATCCGCTGGAGTATCCCCAGATATACAAGGATGCGCTTATCAAGATCGAGAATATCGAGAAAATAAAAAACTTTATAAAGGAGAACAGTTGATATGGCAAAGGAAAAGATTAACATCGAAGTAGAGCAGGACCTTGATTGGGATAGCGGAATCGGCGCAGAGGTATCCACAGGATCGGTAGAGTTGCCGCCCGTAGGCGACTATAACTTCACGGTAACCAACTTTGAGAAGACCTTCTCAAAGACCGGCAAGAAGATGGCGAAGCTCACGCTGGCCCTTGATGTTAACGGACAGGCTTACCCCAGAGATGTGTATCTTGTACTCACATCATCCGCACTCTGGAAGCTCGCCACGTTCTTTGAGTCTGTAGGACTGAAGAAGAAGGGCGTAGATCTTCCGCAGATGCCGTGGGGCAAGGTATTGGGTTCACAGGGACGCTGCCACCTCATTCACGAGGAGTACAACGGCAACCAGGTGGGCCGTGTAGACAAGTTCCTTGAGAAGAAGCCTACACAGGCACAGCAGGCTCCCACAGCTCCGTCCATTGATGACGACAGTATGCCCTTCGAGCTCTGATGCCTTATGGACGATCTGAAAACATTACAAGATGCTTTGTATTCCATAAAGCCTTCAGATCTGACTTACGAGGAGTGGTTAAACGTAGGTATGGCCCTCAAGGATGAGGGCCTACCATGCGACCTCTGGGATGATTGGTCACGTTCCGATACCAGGTACGAAAATGGTATCTGCTCACGCAAGTGGGACTCCTTCGCAGGCTCCGGAGTCGGTGTTGGTACCATCTTCCATTATGCCGAGACATACGGACATTGGACGCGCAGCAGGGATCTTGATTGGGATGATGCCATCCTTGAAAGTGACTACTATCACGAAGTCCTCACCAACGAGAAGAAGGAAGAGGAACCGTGGGAGATGGCTGTCCGCTATCTGGAAATCATGTTCCGTCCTGACGAGACCGTCAGCTTCGTGCATAATGCCGAGTTCAATGAAAAGAGGCAGAAGTGGGATCCTGCCGATGCAGGCTCCGTCCGGAAGTGTTCCGACATTCTCAAGGACCTTTACAAGTTCAAGGACCTCGAAGCTGCGTTTGGTACCATCAACAGGAAGGCAGGAGCATGGATTCGCCACAATCCTGCCATTGGAGCCCACAACAAGGACGTAACACGTTATGACCATGTTCTCGTAGAGTCAGACAGCCTTCCCATAGAGGAACAGCAGAAGCTTCTCATCAATCTGAAGCTTCCCATCTCAGCTCTGATCGAGTCCGGTGGTAAGTCAGTACACGCTCTGGTTAAGGTGGATGCCGAGAATGACCTCGAGTACAAGGAGAGGGTTACCTTCCTTTTTGACTACCTGTCCCAGCACGGTTTTGTCGTTGACACAGCTAATAAGAACCCTGCAAGACTCTCCCGTCTTCCGGGCGCGGTCCGCAACGGTAACATCCAGCGATTGATCGCTACGGAGATAGGCTGTGCATCATGGCTCGATTGGAAGGACTATATTGACGGAGTAACAGATGACCTTCCTGATCCCGTTGACTTCCTTGATCAGATGAAGAACCCTCCACAGGTAGCTCCGGAGCTCATAAGCGGAATACTTCGTGAAGGTGCCAAGTGCATCATCACGGGAGACAGTAAGTGCGGAAAGACCTGCCTGTCTCAGACTATCGCCGTGTGCATCGCTGAAGGCATACCGTGGCTTGGTAAGTTCTCCTGTGCAAAAAAGCCCATCCTCTACATCAATCTCGAGGTTCAGGAAGCGGACCTGTTTGACCGCTTCGACAGGATCTACCGTGAGATGGGTATCAGGCCGTCGGGCAAGATTCGCTCATGGAACCTGAGAGGCTGTCCTGTTCCGCTCGAGAAGCTCGCAGCCAAGGTGGCGAGGATCAACAGGAAGTTCGGTCCGTTCGGTGCAATTTTCCTTGATCCAATCTACAAGGTGCAGACAGGTGACGAGAACAGCGCAGAAGCTATTTCCAAGTTCTGTCTTGAGATGGACAAGATCGCAAGGGAGACAGGCGCGTCCGTGATATACGATCATCATCACCCTAAAGGCTTCGCCGGTGACCGTAAGGCCATCGACCGTGGTGCAGGCTCAGGAGTGTTCGCCAGAGATGCGGACACAATGATAGATTTGTCTAACATTGATCCTGGCAACGATGCCTCCGATCTGGTCCGCGAGCTCATGGATCAGAAGGAGAAGCCGATGGAAATGTCATTCGTGCTCAGAAACTTTGAAGATCAGAAGCCCCTCAAGGTGTGGTTCAAGTTCCCTGCTCATTATATCGACAAGGCTAACCTGCTGAAGGACTGCTACGTCGAAGGATCACGCATGGCGAACTTATCAAAGAGTCAGAACAGGAAGTCCGCAGATGAAAAAGCACGGATTCTTGAGATGGCATTCCTCGAAGCATCAGATAACGGATTGGCGGCTCTAAAGGACATGATAAAAGCATCAAAATTATCTGACAAGACTTTACGGAAATACATTAACGAATCGGAAGATTACACCCTCAAAAACGGCGTAGTTTCAAGGGTTCGGAAATTGGAAGATGGGGAAATTCCCGATGTACTCCGCTAGCGGAGTAGATGGGCTATATATAGTAAGGTTCCCTTCCTATACCTTCCATGTTCCCCTAACGGGAAGTTCGCCCTGCGAGTGCGAACATTCCCTAGACAGGGAACTAAGACCATCTTCCGAGATGCGGAAAGGAGAGAACAGTGCCGACGATTAAAGAATACACAGACAATTATGTCAGATGGCGCGAGATGCTCCAGAGGAACGCGGACAGAATAAGACGGTCCTCGGAGACCAGGAAGGCGATCATCAAGGGAGCTGTATCTGCTCCGCTCCCGGAGCTCCTGTCAATGGCGGTCAACTGCATCGCTGATCTGACAGGCGATGAGGCATTCAGAGAACAGACCATTAAGAAGTTAGAAGGGAGAACAGAATGAATCGAGTAATCACTACCAACAACACCTGCGCAGCTCTTGACTCATTGAGTGAACAGCTACTCGCAGCAATGGAGAAGAACCACATCAATGCTAGCCAGATTGCGAAGAGGGTAGGCTGTGACCGCAAGATGATCTATCCGTTACTGCGTGAGCCGTACAGGGCTCCGCTCTTCGGTAACCTGATCGAGATCCTTGATGCCTGCGGACTTAAAGAGGTGACGATCAGATGGTAGACGATAACATAACGATCGATGAAGCGATCGCCCAGGTGGAGAGTGATGAGGTGTACGGCATGACCTGGACATGCAGGAGCAACGTGTCGAAGTGGAAGAAGAGGGAGATCAGGGATCATGACAAGACCTGGATGCACGACGAACGGTGCGAGACCTGCTCTCACTGGACCGTCGACATTCCGTCAGCTCAGCCTCCGGATGGGTGGGGAGTCTACGGCTTCTGCAGTGCTTTAACAGCGGTCAATCACAAGGAGCACCGGACCGAGTCACACAGTTATTGTGAATACTATCGAGCCATCTGCAAGAAGATGGGGAAGTATGCGATCTCAAGATTGGAGGACTGATATGGGGATTCACATAAGACTTAAAGGCAATCCTCCGAGCAAGACTGCTCAGCAGAAGGGTGAGACCATCATCAATGGGCACATCCACCACTACGAGAAGAAGGAAGTCACTCAGGCAAAGGAAGCGATCGCATGGCAACTCAAGCCGTTTGCTCCGAAGGATCCTCTTACCGGTCCGCTTTACGTCAAGATCGAATGGAGATTTGAGCTGAAGCGGTGCAAGAAGAGAGCGTGGAAGGTCACGAGACCTGACCTGGATAATTTGGAGAAGGGCTTGCTAGATGTTCTCACTAATCTCAATTTCTGGAACGATGATGCTCAAATAGTGATGAAGTCCACATGCAAAAAAGAAGTTCCGGTCGGCGAAGGCTTACTGGAAATCAGAATAGAACAGATCGGAGGTGATGATTGATGGCTAATGAAGAAGCGGCTACTCGCTTCCTTGAACAACAGGTTGAAGCTGAGAGCAGGCGCAACAGAGAGTACCAAGTCAAGTCTTGGCTTAACAAGGTGTACGAAGTCACCCAGAAGGAACTCGCAGCTAAGATGGAAGTCAAAGAGAAGCTCTTCGCGATGATAACCAATGGAGCTCTCGACTATTCCAAGGAGCGCGTTCAGAGTTCCGAGGTGACAGGACAGGAAAAGAGAACGATTGCTTACTCCGAAGCTGCCGAGTCGGTCGACAGGGTCAAGGAGAAGATCGCAGGCTTGATCTCTGAGAGACTGATGGTCATTAACAAGGTCCCCGGTTCAGAGTATAGGACTATCCTCATTCAGAGATATATCAATACGAAGAACTGGGGAGAGATCGCAGGGAGTATGAGCTATTCGGTCAGACATTGTCACAGGCTCTTCGATGAGGCAATCAAGCGGATCGCTCCAATCGTGGAAGATCATTTGAAAGGCGGTGAAACGAATGACAAATAAAGAGGCAATAAATCTTATAAGCAGAAATAAGTCGGTATTTCAGTACGATACAGAAATGACACAGGCTCTTAATATTGCTATTGGTGCGATTAAAAGAGATAGCAAAGTAAATGATATAACATTCCATTGGAATGATGAAAAGCATAATTTTGTAGCGGCTTGTACTGCGTTTGAGGATATTTTAAAAGTTTATGGGAGGGGAGTATCAGAATGAAATTGATAATTGATATACCCAAATATGTATATGAAGTCTGTTTAGGACATGGGGATATTGTTTACCAATATATTGCAAAAGGCACACCTTATGAAGAAAGACCGACAGGCGAGTGGGTACACAATGTAAATGGAACTTTTGAATGTTCAAGATGTGGCATTAAGCATAGTAAGGCTAACTACTGTCCCGATTGTGGTGCAAAAATGTATAAAGGCGGTGAGGAAGAATGAAGGTTAGTAAATGTCAGAAATGTATATTTTGTGAAAGGAAAACATATTCAATCGGCGCATACAATTATTGTGAGAAGTATGAGAAAAGGTGCTTGGATATAAAAGAAAAAGATTGTTTGGCATTTTGTGAGAAATCAGAAGATTTGAGGGAAGTGATAGAGGCTAACAATCTTGAATTTGCAAAGAGAATATATGAGATACAAGAAAGGTTGAAAGGTGAAACGAATGAATGATGAAATAAATGAAAGATTGATAAATGAATATATCAGTAAAGTTGGATGCTGTGATGAATGTTTTGCTTCTGCATATTGCACACTAAATGGATTAAGAGAAAGCCGTGTACCGCAGGATTACTGTGTAAAAAATATAAAAAGATATTTTGATGATACATATGGCAAACTTGATGGAAAGGGCAAGATAATGGAAGGCGGTGAGGGAGAATGACGATACTTGAAGTCAAGAACCCGAACGAGATAGGACCGTACCTCAAAAGGTACCGCGAGTCAAAGGACATCACTCAGGTACAGTTAGCCAGGATGCTTAGCATCATGCCGAAGACGATCTCTGATTTCGAAACAGGTAAGAGCATTCCTACACCGATGACCTGGTATCGGATAGCAAGAGCCCTCGGCATTGATGAAATCCGTATAGAAATTGTCTGAAAACCAAAAGATGTCACACAATGTCACACCAAGTAGTGATATTATACTAGTGTTAAGAGTGTGAAAAGGAAGGGTACCCCCCTTCCTTTTTTTATGGGGGTGGGTCTATGAAAACGCCAAGAGCTGATCATAACGAGCTGCGTAGGACCTACCAGAAGGTTAAGAAGGCTATATTTGCATCTCAATCGGTATGCGGTATCTGCGGTCGACCCGTCGACTTCGACAAAAAGTTTCCGAATCCGTGGAGTGCGACTATCGATCACATTATTCCGGTTACAAAAGGTGGAGCGCCGGCCAGTATGGAAAATATGCAACTAGCCCACCTCCAGTGCAACAGAATCAAGTCATCAAAACTTATCGAACCGCGATTGAAAGAAAAAGCGGTAAGCAATAGAGACCTTCCCCTGTCCCGAAATTGGATGGGGGGGATAGACCCCTAAAGGAAGGTACAGAGGTCA
>JAEIGA010002949.1_pt1 | contig 26821 bp, 43 predicted proteins | sample 9270691 | NCBI WGS metagenome assembly JAEIGA01 (sample SAMN17057246, study PRJNA624740) | gut metagenome | biome: biome; isolation source: fecal sample | host: Bos grunniens | place: China: Xizang | collected 2019 | reverse complement strand
TCCACTTGAACCTATTTGTGCATAGTCTCCACTTGAACCTATTTGTGCAGAGTTTCCACTTGAACCTATTTGTGCAGAGTCTCCACTTGAACCTATTTGTGCATAGTCTCCACTTGAACCTATTTGTGCAGAGTTTCCACTTGAACCTATTTGTGCAGAGTCTCCACTTGAACCTATTTGTGCAGAGTTTCCACTTGAACCTATTTTTGCACAGTCTCCACTTGAACCTATTTTTGCAAAGTCTCCACTTGAACCTATTTGTGCAAAGTTTCCACTTGAACCTATTTGTGCAGAGTTTTCACTTGAACCTATTTGTGCATAGTCTCCACCATTATCATTATTAGAGCTTATACTATTACTTTTTATATCTTTTATAAAATCTATTAATTTACTACTAAAATCAGTTATCAACTTAACTCCTAATTTTTCTATTACCCCTTCAAAAAAATCAAACATTTTTTTTATCCTCCCATTCTTTTAATAAACTTTCAATTTCTGCTTTTGGCTTTGTTTCTATATTTAAACTTTGTGCAAGTTCAACTATACTTTGTATCAATAAGCTCATTTCTTTAGTATCATACGAACTAGAACCGTAATAACAATGAACTTTAACACATTTATCTTTTCGACTAACTTCTTGAACTAAATATCCTAACCCTTGTTTTTCCCAAATTCGTTTAAAATCTTCAAATGCTTTTTCTTCTACTATCATTGGTTGAAAAGAACCTATCTGCAATATACTATCTTTGTAAACTTGTTCTTTAGTAACAATTGTTCCATCTTTGGATAATTCTTTTGCAATTTTGTCACACATAACCCAACAGTATGCATTTGCATCCAAAGACCTTTTTTGATACCATTTTTTCATCTCAATACTAAGCTTATTTTGATTTTTCAATTCTTCAATAACACTTATTTCATTTGAATCTAATAAAAGGCTTATTTTTGATTTGTTTGTTTTATAATCAATACTTATATCAGTTATTTCTCCTGTACATTGCATGGAAAAACACCTTCTTTCAAACATTTAGTTAAAATATTAAGTTTTGGAATGTACTCATTTGATATAAAATCTTCATCATATTCGATTTCATACATTTTTAATCTATCTTTATCAATATTATTAAAAAAATTATTATAATCATTTTTTTGCAAGCCATAAGCTACTATGTATAATTTATGTATTCCACTTCCATACATTTCAACTTGAGTTTGTCTCCAATATTGTTTTGATACTTTGAATTCTTTTTCTGAATTATAAGTTTTAATTTCATAGATACATTCTTCTGTATTTCCATCTAGATTAACTCTTAATCTATCCTGAATTATTTGTTTATCCATTTCTAATTCTTCTATTTCTAAAGCCTCTAAAATCTTATGTTCATAGTTCGTTCCAGTTTGCATTGCTTCATTTGTAAAATCATTTTTATTTAATCCTAGTTTTTCAAGCCACCATTTTTCAAAAGTTTTTGTATTCCAATTTCCAACAACCATTGATGTATCACTTGCACCTATATAAAAACTTCTATCTTGACTACTTATCAACTTTCATTTCTCCAATCCTTTTTTCTAATCTATCTAGTATTTTAAAATATGTAAAATAGTTATTAAATTCTTCTTCTGATATTCCTAATTTATTTGCTATATCTTTTACAGATAATCCTTCTTTCATTTTCAAAGTTACTAATTGTTGCATTCTTTCTTGAATTTTGAAAATATTGTGTTTTGTTAGATCGTCTTCCCAATTATTTTTTTCTTCATTTTCTTCATCTTGTAACCATAAATTAAAACCTAAACCAGTTCTTATCGCAACACCCTTTACAAATAATCTACATTGACAATTCCAAAGTCTTTGTTGAGTCATTGAGTTATCCCTAACTGGATTACCACCATTCATAACTGGTCCTCTTTGAACAAACTCTAAATCATCAATAACAATTTTAACTGCAGTTTCATATACACGATTAGTTATTTTATCCTTTCCAGTTTCAAAGGCTTGCTCTGTCATATATAAACTACTACCAGTTTGTGGATTTACTACTGGTTCAAAATAAACTTTTTCAGCTCCATTTTCATGTAATAAATCAACTATTCTTGCCCAGTTTATATAATCTGCTCCATCCCTTTTAGTAATATATTTACTTAAATCTAATTTTTTTAACTCTTCATAACTTTTCAACATATTAATTCCACTCCTTTTTTAATTCTTCTAAAATATCAATTTTAAAATCAACTTTTTCTACTTCATAACTGTTTGTATTAAGTTTATAATATTCTTTTTGTTTTTTTAATTTTTCTATTACTATATTAATTTTTTCTTCAAAAGTTAAATTATCAATATTTTTTAATTCATTTTCTAGTTTTAATTTATTTTGATGCAACTCGTTTGAATATTTATAATCTTCATTATCCCAAACATCTATCATACTATGTCTAAAAAGTTTATCTTCTATTTCATTTATTTTTTCTAATATATCTTTTTTTGTTTTCATATTAACCTCCTAAAAAAATAATTTATCAACAGTTGTTATAATCATATATCCTACTGTAAATTCTGCTCCAAAAAATAAAGTTGTGTAAGTTAATCCTCTAACTATATAATTTCTTAAATTTAATCCTTTTCTTTTCATAATTTTTACTCTCCTTGACAATTTTTTTCTTTTGTGATATAAAAAAATAAACTGATTTAGCATTTTTTTGCATAAACTATGTTAAATTGGTTCAAAGCTGTTCTTATATAATGATGGTTAGTTCTGCTAATCATCTTTTTTTATATCAAATAATTGATCTAGTGTGTATTTTTTTCTTAAAGTTCCGTTAATTAGTTTTTGTAATGCTTTCATTTCTTCGCAAGTAAATTGTGTTTTGTTATAAATCTTATTGTATAATCCTTTTCTTGTTAATCCTATTGCTTTTGATGTTTCCTCAAATGTAAATCCTGTTTCTTTTAGCAAATCTAATAATTTTAAATACATTTTTCTCCTCCTTTCGAGTATAATTTTATACATATTTTTATATAATGTCAATACTTTTTTCAAAAAAAATTAAAATATTTTTAATTGTCGTATAATGTACATAAATCGCCATATTGAGCCAATTCGTTTCCAAAATCATGTGTACATTTTTTATCATTTTTTAAATTTTTATTTGTTTTTTCAATTTCAATATCAATTAAAGTTTTAAAACCTTTATTTTTCCAACTATTAAGAATACCACATATATATTTTGTACTTCTTTTATTTTGAATACTAGCTGTTTTGATGGCTTCAATAATCATTTCTACTGAAAAATCATCTAAATAACTAAAAATAAGTTCTGCTGATGCTGGAGTCATTGAGCCAATATTTTCTTCATAGCATTTTATAATTTTTTGGTTTTTTTCTGTATCTGTATCTTTTTCTATATCTATATCTTTCTCTTTCTCTATATAAGGTAACATTTTGGTAACATTGTTACCACCCAGTTTATCTTCTGCTCTTTTTCTCCTCATAATTTGAGCTTTATCAGTTTCACTTCCTATCAATTCATCTATTTGAGATAAGTATATTTCGCCACTTTCTAACACTTTTATTAAACCTATACTTTCAAATAATTGCATTGCACTTCGTACAGTATCAAAATCTACTCCAGTTAATCGTGATAATGAACTAATATCATAGGGTATAAGTGTTTCCCCTATTAATCTTATAAGTTTTCCATCTGTTTTTAATGATTTTAAACACAATTTTAAATAGAAATTGCTATATTTTATGCCATTTTCTTGTTCTTCTATATATTTAATTGTATCATCATCAAAAAAATCACTTTTTAATTTTAACCAATAATATTTTTTTGACATTTTTACCTCCTTTGTAATATCAAAAAAGGAACCTGCATAACTTCCAAAAACAGGTTCCTTTTTATTTATATTAAAGCCTTTGCGACTTGTAATATCTTATTCAGTTATGGAAGTTTATGTTGTGATTTTATATATAAATTTTTCTTTTGTCAATAGTAAAATAAAAAAGATATATAATAATTTTGCAGAATTAGTTATATATCTTTTTTGGATAAATGTTAGAAACATACTTCCTTATTAGATTATAATTATTATATCATTAAAATTAAAATTGTCAATATAAAAAGAACCAAAGTTAGCTTGGAATAACTTCAGTTCTTTTTGGTAATGCATCAGGGAATAATTAATTATTATCATATAACTTAAATTGTGTCAAATAAAAAATAGCAAAGTATCTATTCTATAATAGACTTTTGCTATTTTTCAAAAAGGTAACTTTTAAAAAACAAACATAAGTAACATGTTTAAATATATTATATGTTTTAATTTAATTTTTGTCAAAGTATTTTGAATCTAAATATAAATTTACTATTTTATTTATAAAATCGTTACTTAATGCAACATATTCGCATACATCTTCATATCCAAACACTTCTTTGCCGTCTTGGTTAGTATGTCCATTCTCATACAACCAAACGTGCATTAGTTCATGTTTTAATGTCAACAACATTTGTTTTTCTGTTCCAAATTCAATACAGATTCTACCTATATCATATTCAGAACGCCCCACAATGCTTTTTTTACCCTCTATTTTGTCAACATCATATATAGTATATATCTTATTATTTATTTCAAATTCACAAATCTTTTTTACCTGTCCATGATTTGCTTTAAATAATGATAATTTTCCTTTTCTTTTTGAGCTACACGCATTATTGTATTTTTATCTTGAGGATTTTCAGCCATATCTGCAATATCTTCTAGTTTTCTATACATCCCACGCATATCTTCAACTTGCATTTCTAATTCTTCTCTGTAATCTTCTCTATAATTTCTATAATTATCACGGTAGTTATCACGATAGTTACGATAGTTTCTATAATCTCTATTATTAATTCTGCCACCTCTTCTATCGTAATCTCTTTCGTCATATCTGTAATTTCTTTCATCATATCTATAATTTCTGTCGTCATAATCTCTGTCATCATAATTTCTCATATTCATTTCATTCATATTTTATAACTCCTTTCTAATAGTTTTCGTTTGGAATAGTGGTAAAATATAAAAAGACTTTACCATCTTTTGCATCTTCGTCTTCGATAAAATCTCTCGCATATCTAATATACATTTCAATTTTATCTCCAAAAATATCTTGGAAATCATTATATGCGGAATTCATGACTATATATGTATCAACTGTTCTTAAATTGTCAAAACCATATTGTCTTTTAATTTGATCGATTTCATCAATAGTCCATTTCATTCCATAAGGTCTCATATTATTTACGATTTTTTCAGCCATTTTTTGATTAAGAACTTTTCCATTTGCCATTTCATATAATTCCATTTCGTATTTATCAAATGCGTTTTTATCACATTTTTTTAAATGCTCCATAGTTTTTTCAAAAATATCAGATAATTTTTGCATATCTTCAAGTTTATCATTATCAATGATTCTATCAAGATATTCTTTAATTTCCATCTTTTTCTCCTTTCAAATATGATATAATTTCATCATTTTGATTTATTATCTTATTTAACAACACATCTTGATGTGCTAAGTACTTCATTAAGTCTGTGTTATTAAAATCTTCTATTAATATTAAAAAACTAAATATTTGTAACCAATTTGAAAAATTTTCTAAATTATTCATTTTAAGCTACCCTTGTTATAGTTAATGATGGATTATTTACAGTAATTGGATTTTCACTATTGTTTTTTACTGTAAAAATATCACAACAATTGCAAGGCACTTGAACTAAAATTTGAGCTGAAATATTTTCAAAAGTATCCACAGTTGTTCCAGGTGTTTGCATTTCTCCACCTATAATATTTTCACCTGCATTTGTTAAATTAACAGTTATTTGTCCTGCTACAGTTGGTGATACATTAGCATTAAAGTGTATTGCATAAATTCCTGGTTTTGTAATCTCAAATATTCCACTATTTACAGAATTGAAATTTAACCATCCTCTACATCCATTACAAGAACCAGTTCTAACACTTGTTCCATTGAATAATACATTTGCTCCTGCATTTACATTCTGCACAGGATTTGTATTTATTGCATTTATCATTTTTTACCTCCTTAAATCAAAAATAAGGGCAATTATACTAAAATAATATAATTACCCTTTTAAATAATTAAAAAGCAAAATTACTATATTCTAGTAAAAAATAGACTATGTCTAAATATGCTTATCAATATTAAATTAAGCTAATCCATTAAATCCATTGCATCCACATCCGTTATTGTTGCAAGAAAAAATCGGTTGATTTCCGAAAAACGGGAATTGTGCCAACGGGACAATTTTTTAATTCATTATAGATATTAGATGTGATTGCTTGTGTTTGTGCAATTTGTGATGCTCTTAAATCAGCCATTTGTAATTGTCTATTTAAATCAGCTATTTTATCATCTTTTTCATCTAATCTATCTCTGAAAATTTCATCAATTATTCTTTGAGTATTAGCTGTTTGGTTAGTGATTATATCTCTAACTCCTTCTGATAAAGCTTGTCTATCTGCACAGTTTTCAGATAATATTGTTGCAGTTAAATTAGCTTGTCCTAATCTGTTTTCAGCACTTGCATCACATAATGCAGAATTTACACCATTAAATCCTTGAATTGTACTTAATTGGTTGTTAAAAGCTTGTTGCATATTTGCCATTTGTCTAGCATTAGCAGATGTTTCAGCATTAGCAAAACCACTATTTACAGTAGCATTTACTCCTGCAAAACCATTACATAAATTAGAATTTACATCTGCACAACAGTTACATAATTGAGTTGATAAGTTTTGTACTCCTGAATTAATACCTGTTAATTGATTTGCAAGTTGTAAAGTATTGAATCCGTCATTAGTGTTTTGCATGATTTCTTTTTGACCGTTTGAAAGCCAAGCGTATTCATTGGCTAATCCACCGCTGAATCCACCTCCAAATCCGCCAAATCCATTTCCATTAAATAATGCAAGTATAATTATTAACCATAACCAAGACCCGTCACCGAATCCGTTATTGCCATATGCACCATTCATTCCATAAGGGAATACTGGATAACCATAAGCAAAATTGTTTCTGTCTGTGTTTCCAACTACTGCAGCTACATCAGCTGGGCTCATGTTTTCATTCATACTTTTTTCTCCTTTCTTATTAAAATTTTTATAATAAATGCGGTTTGAACATTTACTAACTATTTCATATTTTGAATTTGTGAAAGAATATTTTCAGGGCATCCATATTGTTTAGCTTGATTTAAAATAGCTTGTTTTTGCTCAGAATTTATTCCTGATAATACTTGTTGCAATAATGCTTGTGGATTACCGTTATTTTGCATTAGTGCGTTTACTGTTTGAAAGTTTTGGGGGCTTTTCGTTTTCAAGTTCCCCATTAATGTTTGAATTATTGACATCGGATTTATTGGCATTATTAATCATTCCTTTCATTTCTTCAATTTCTCTTTTTAACATTAATATTTCTCTATCTTTTTCATCCATTTCTATAACTTCTTCTGTCCTAAAAGTTCGGACATTTCCTGTTACATCTTTAATCCACATAGTCGAAAAATCTTTGTTTACAAAAACTCCAGTTTTCATAACAAAAGTATTTTTCACTTCATCTATATTGCTAACATATTTACTTTCAAGCTCATTATTTGTTGGATTAGGTGCAAGTTGAAAATTTTGCGTAATTGGAACTGGTTGCTGATTTTGATTTTGTGCTTGTTGATATTGTTGCATTGTTTTATCAATTCTATCTTTCATAGCTTGTAAATCTTGCATATAAAATTGTTGATTATAATTATTATTGTACGGATACATTTCTATTGCCCTCCATTTTATTTAAAATAAAAAATAAGCTATTTTTTTGTCAAAATAATATAAGTTTATTATTTATCTAATATTTTTTCTAATTTTTCAATTTTAGACAAAATAAAAAGAAGATAATGAGCAAAGTCTACTTTGTACATATTTTGACTTTCTTTTTCCATTCTCTTCATCTCCTTTCTAAAAGAAATATAATAAAAAAAGCCGTACTATTTCTAGTACGACTATAAAAATTTTATATTAAATTTCACAATTTATTCTTAAAGCAATTGCGACTTGATCTAATTTTTCAACAATTCTAACATTTTCCATATCAAGTCTTTCTGACATTTCAGCAAAAGTTAAGTTTTCTTTGAATCTATATTTATAAATCATGTATAATACTTCATCGTATTTCTTTAGATTTTCCTCAAACTGTATTAACTTATCTGATGCTAAATTGTATTTGATATATTCATCTATATCAAAATATTTACTTTCTCGTTTAGGTTTCCACAAATACATATCATTTATGTTAGATTTACCAGTCATAATAAATGCAGAAAAAATTGTAAATAATACTGCCAATTTTAATTCTATTTTTAATATCAAAAACAAACTTAATAAGATTAAACTGCTCCATATTAAACACCTATACCAAGTTTTAAAATGCAATGCTTTACCGAAAAATCCTCTACTTATACAAAATGTTAGCATAACAATCAATATAAAACTAATAGGCAGATTCAACAACCTGCCTATTAGAAATATGAGAATTGTTTCTGCTATATTAAAAACTAAAACTCTAATAAAAACTTTGTTAATTTTCATATCCTATTCTCCATCTGTTTCACTATAAACCCAAAACCAACTATCTCCCATATTTTACACCTCCTATTTATTATTAAAATAAATAGCAAATGCCAAACCACAATTTATAATAAAAAACATAAAATTAAAAATAAAAATATTTGCACTTCTAAAAGTAGTGGATTTAATTTTTTTCTTTATTGTATCATTTCTATTCCATAATTTTTTATATGTTTTCTGTATAACTGAAAAATTAGTTTTAAATATATATAAAACCAAAAACATAATAATTCTTGTAATTACTGCATAGATTTTATAATCTACTAATTCAAAAATAATTAAAAACGATGGTATAAAACAACTAATAATTATTATTATACTCGCAATTCCCAAAAGAAAAACATCTGTTATTTGACTTTTTTCTCTATATAACATTTTTAAAATAATAAAAGTTATTATAAAAAATCCTACTTTAGAATATATACTAAAAGGAAAGGCTTTAAAAAGTAGCAAATATTCTAAACAAGTTAAAAATATAAATAAAAATCTTTTTTCTTTTATATTTTTTGCCAATATCATAAATAAAGAAAAGAATAATGCTTCTGGCAGTAATTCAACTAATATTCTAAAAATCATACTATTTTAGATACATCAAAAATGATTTTAATTACTATTCCAATAACTGTTCCTATAACAGTTTTCCATAACCACTCTTGACTGCCTTCTATTTTTTTAAGTCGTGAATCAAAAGTATCGAGTTTCAATTTATCTACTTCATCGTTATGAGTAATTTTTTCACATACTACATCAATCTTTTTATCAATATCTTGTAATAGTTTTTGACTTTCACTCATAGTTTTTTTTAATTCTTCAACTTCTTTTTTCAATAAATCGAACTCAACTCTATTTACATATTCTTCTGCCATGTGCATTTTCTCCTTTAAAATTATTATATCATTAAAGGGTAAAAAGTCAAATTAAATTTTTTTTAAAAAAATATTGACAAGTTACGTGTAATAGTTTATACTATAATTGTAACACGTAATAAACGAGGGGGTGTGTTAAATGAAAAGCAGAGCTGAATATATGAAAAATATTCGCATAGGCAGAAAAACTTTTAGTGTTCTTATTGAAAAAGAAACTTTCGATAGACTAGAAGAAAAACTAAAAAAACTTAATAAAACAAAAAAGGAATGGCTTGAAGATAAAATAAACGAATAAAAAGTGTTTTGCTAGCCTCGAAAACTTACAAAACACTCAATAAAAACTTCTTGAAAAGTATTTTTTAAAATTATAACAATAAATAAATTACTTTTCAAGTGTTAAACTAAAATTTGAAAGGTGGTTTTTACTTATGAAAAATTTATTTAAAAAACTTAAGATTAAAAAATTATTAAATAGTGGGTATGATTGTTTTACAATTACAGAAAATGGAAAAGTTACTGCTATCCATTTTTATAAAGGTTAATTATGAAAAGATTAATAATTATAAATATCGTATTAATTATTCTAACAGCTCTTATTCCCACTGTTAGAGCTGAAATGTTAGAAAAATTGTCGTTAACTTGCGATTTTATTATAGAAAAACCAATATTAAATGAAGTTAGCGAGGAAATAATCTCATCTAGGGATTTAGAAAATATTCGAGAAAATACTAAAATTGATTTTATTTCTAATGAAGGTCTTGAATTTATAAAAGAAAAAGAAAGCTGTTTTACAATTGCTAAAAAATTAGACGGAGAACCTTATTATACCATCGGTTACGGACATTATGGACCTGATGTTGCACCAGGAGAAACTATATCTATTGAAGATGCAAATACTTTGTTGTTTCAAGATATGCAAAAATATTGCAATCAAGTTTCTTCCTATTGTGACTATTTAGATTTAAACCAAAATCAATTTGATGCTTTAGTATCTTTTAATTATAATTGTGGCTTTGGAAATTTACAAAAAATTACTGGTTATAAAACTAGATCTGCAGAAGAAATCGCTGAACATTTTACATCTTATACAAAAAGCTTTTCTGAAAAAAATAGAAAAGGATTACTTAATAGAAGAATTGCAGAAAAAGAATTATATTTAAAATAAACAAAAGAAAGAAGGATTTATTATGAGAATAGAAAGAAATAAAAATTTAAAAATAAAAATTGTTAAAAGAATAAAATTAGTATTATTTATTAGTATGTTAGTACTTACATATTTTTTATCAACAAAAATAGTTGATTTTCTACTTACAGTTGATGTGGAAACGCTAAAACGCTCTTTAAATATTATTTTAGTAGTTTTAGTTGTTGGAATATATTTTAAGCCTCAGAATTAAACCTGAGGCTTTTACTATTACAATATTATTGAATTCCACCTAACCATTTGCAAAATCCTATTTTATAATTATCTGTTCCACTAACATTGTATCTAACCATCGCTCTTCCATTGAATTCTCCAAAACAATCACATGCCTCCCATGGATTTAAACTTCCTATTTTTTTATTGCAAAATGTATCTGCATATACATTTTCACTTGTACTTCCGTTTTGATATGTTCTCACTTCTTCATCACTCCCATCATTATTATTTCCATCACCTGGAATTGGTTGATTATTTAAATAAGAATTTATTATATTTAAGAATCTATTCCAACCATAATCTAAAGTTCTATGTGGACAATATTTACCACTCCAATCTTGATGTTTTCTTACTCTATCTAATCCCCATCCTCTTTCTCTTAATAGCATTGCTATATATTCTGCAGCTAATCTTTCAGCTTCATCAAATCTTTCTCCACCTGATTTACTATAACAAATTTCAATACCAATTGAATTCATATTGCCTTGCCCTCTGCCATCTCCTGCGTGCCAAGCATTTCGATTAAAAGGTATTCCTATTACTACTCTTTCATCATCTACTGCTGCGTGAAAAGATGTTTTATTGTTATTGCCTATCATATAAGATACTTCTGCCATTGCACTTGCATCATTATAAGTATTATGTACCGTTATATAATCTGGATTCATTTCATAAGGACATTTTACTGAATATTTACTTGGTGGACATAACATATTAGTTATTTGCATCTATATTACCCCCTTCGTATTCTATACATAAACTATTTTCTTGTATATTAGCTTTGTATAACTCTTCTGAAAATTCAATATTTTCTATTATTATATTATCTTGCATATCACTTTTCCTCCTTATTTAATTTTTGTGTATCGTATCCTAATGTAGCTGTGCCAGTTCCACCTAATGCAACTATAATTTGCTCAATTACTTCTTCTGTATTAGCTGGATGATAAATTATATAAAAAATTGTAAAAACAATTATTCCTATTAAAATATTTTGAATTGGAATAGGTAATGATTCATTCCATTTCATTTTTTTTGACAATATCCCCATAATATAAGTAGCTAAAGTTGATACTATATAAACTAAAAGATTTATCATAGTTTACCTCCTTTTTTATTAATCATCATTTGTTATATATATAAAATATGCGTGGATATAATTATCTGAACCACTATAAGTACCTGAAATAATTTCGCCTGATGAATTTATGTAAGCAAACATATTTCCTGTTCTTGAATAATTGCCACCATAATATACTGGCACTTCCATATAATTTTGTACACATTTATATGGCAAAGTAAACAGCTTACTTCCGTTTGGAATACTATTAGCAATTTTTGCTCTAAACGAAATTTGAACTACATTTCCATTTCTATAATAACTATTTGTATCTGGGGTGTCAGTTATATAAGTCGAATTATATGTCATACTCCCATTTATATTTAAGTTTGTATTCATTTTTTCCCAACTTGACCAAGAACCAATATTAATTCTTCTATAAATTGTAATTTTATCTTCATTTGCAATTAAAGTTTGCAAAATTCTGTCTGTCCTGTGTAAATGTTCAACAATCAATTTAAAGGCTTTATTTAACCCAGTAGGTATATGTGACATTGTTGTTGTGTCTGAGCCCTGTGCTGAATAATAAGAGCCTATTGTAGTAATATTATTCAAATCAGTATTTTGAGATAATTGTGTTCCAACTGCCCCATTTCCTTCGGCTATTCCTTGTTCCATTCGGTTTAAATTATTAGCATTTAGTGGCGTAGTAGTGCTAGGCAAATTTTCCCAAGTCAATTTTGTAAAACTCATTTTTATTCCTCCTTTAATTTATTTATTTGTTTTTTAAGTTCTTCTATTTGTTCTTGTTGCTCTTGAATAGCTTTGCAACACAATGATACAAAACTATATATATCAGCACCATCATTATTTTTAGATGTTACTTCTTTTCTATAATTAAAATTATCCCCTATAACAAAACCAATATGTTTTTTATCTGTATCTTTTTCTTTCTTTAAATTGTATTTATAAATATCAATTTGTTTTAATATGTCTATTGCATTATTTAATAATTCAAAATTTTTCTTTTCTTTTTCTAATGACGTTTGAATTACTTGTGGTGTTCTAACATAACCTCCAGTAATTGTTGTAGAACCATTATCATCATTTACTTCAATTAGTGATGTACTTCCAGCCATTACATAAATAGCATTATCCATTGAACCATATACAAAACCAGCTCCAGATGGCTGTAAATATGAAAAAACACTTGAATCATTTAATTCAGATACTCTAACTAAATCAGTAGCACTGCCTTGACCTGATACATTTACTTTTCCACCTGTTATTATAGCATTTGAACTTGTAATAGTACCTGAAACGTTGGCGTTCGTGCAAGACATATTTCCATTTTTATCTACGGAAAAATTATTACTTGCTATTGCAATATTCTTACTTGTTAGATTTATTGTGTTTCCAGAAAGAATATTTAATACATTATTAGCTGATAATCCAATTTTATTTGCATTAATAGTAACTGATTCTGATGATTGATTAATTTTTGAAATCACTTCATTATTACCTACTTTTGTTGCAACTGTGCTTGAAATTTGGTTATCACTTTGTTGCAATTGTGAATATTTGCTTTGTGCATTATTCTTTGTTTCGTATGTGCTTGATACTGTTGTAAGTATTTCAGTGTCACTCTGTTTTAATTGTGAATAGTTTTCTTGTGCATTATTTTTGGTTTCGTATTTGTTTGCAACTGTACTAAGTATTTGAGTATCACTTTGTTGCAATTGCGAATATTTGCTTTGTGCATTATTCTTAGTTTCATATGTGTTTGAAACTGTTGTAAGTATTTCAGTATCACTCTGTTTTAATTGTGTATATTTTAAACTAGAATCGCTTTTTGTTTCATATTTATTGGATACTGTGCTTGTTATTTCATTAGCTTTAATATTAATAGCACTATTCATTTCATTTGTTGTACTATAATTTGTTAATTTTTGATTTACACTTAAATTAATATTGTTAGAGGTTTGGCTTATTATAGAATTTGTTTCTGCTTTTGTATAAAATTGTGTTGTATATATATTTTTAGCCATTAGTCTAACATACAAATAACCATAGTCGTGATTTAATAATTTAATTGTATAGTTTCCCTCTGGCAACTCTACTATCGGATATTCGTATAAATTTATAACTTCATTATCTAAAGCATAAACTGTTCCATCCGCATTATAACCACATCTTTTTGTTACTTGACAAGTCTGACTTTCGTAATCTAAATAAAATTCGTCATAAGTTTCTGAATCGTAATACAACAAATCATCTGGCAATTCATAATCAATATTTTGCGTTAAAGTTTGTTCATCTTCTACATAAGTTCTAATAAATCTAATTGCTCTTGGTGTCATATATTGTTCATTGCTTGGATATAATGTGTTTTTTGGATATATATAACTTATACTATCTACTGTTGGATGTACTTTTAACAAAATTGGTTCTGAAGAATTTACATCACTAAGTTCTACTTGTGCAAATGAACTTTCTCCATAAGTTGTAATATCTGCTATATCACTAATTTGACTGGATATTTCATCGACGGTTTGATTAATTTGAGATATTTTAGAATTTTGTTCATTAACATTACTTATAACACTTTCAATTTTTTGATTTTGTTTGTCTACAATTAAATAAGTCTGGTTAATTCTTTGGTCAGTTTTGTCAGCTTTTGTATAATCTGTTTCGCTTTGTTCTAATTTTACAGTATATATATTTTCTTGAATTCCATCTTTTACATCAATTTCATCATTTAACAATAAACAATTATAAGTATTATTACCAATTTGTATATTATAAAAATCTCCAATATCATAATAAAGAATACCAATACTTGTAAAATCATTAATATAATATTCTATACCATTTAAAGCACTTAATAATCCTGGCAAAAAATCACTTCTATTATTAAAATTCATAATTTGATTATCAACAATTTTTATTTCACATAACCCATTTTCCTCTACGCTTTGAGTATCTTGAATATACACATTGTCGCTTTCACCTGACCTTGATAAAACAATTGAATTTATTGGCCCGATATTTTTCTGCAAAGTTTACATTTACATCTTTTAAATATTCTTCGTTTATTGTATCTCCACTACTGCTTGGATATTTAACTTCTAATTGATCATCTTCATTTATTACTATTATACTTCCTGTTGCTTCTGCTATTTCATCTAAAACATCCCTATATGTGTATCCCAAACCTTTATATAAGTCAGTTTCAATTGGCAAAGAATAGTTATTAAAATTTGTGTCTTTTACAGTTAACCCCATATTTTCAGCAATATTATTTAAAAAAGTTTTTATAGTTTTAGGATATGGGCCAGTAATTTCTTCATATGGTTTCATAGCATAAAGCATCTTGTCATAGCATACTATTTGATAAGTGCTAGTATCTTCTTGCTTTTTACTACTGTAAACTATATAATTTCCATAATTTATATATTCATAAGAATTGTTGACTAATACACCTAACCTATATGTCACAACAGTTCCAAGTGGTATATCAACAGAAGTTTCAATATTCAATTCTTTCATGACAGACTTTAAAAGATTCGATTCATGTACTATTGTGACTTTATAAAGCTCATCATTTAAAGTTGTTGAATTATAAGTAATAATATTATTAATTTTTTTACCCATTTTGGTAAGTTCTTGCTTGAATTCTGCTGTATGTTCTTTCATTACGACCTCCTTTCTCGAGCAATAAAGCTAATTTCAAAACTATCATCATTTTTTTCTGAAACTACTTTTTTATTAGTATATTCCCAATCTCCTGTATATGTTGATATAGTTACATAGTTATTTTTAGTGGGGTCGTAATAAGTTACATTTTGGTTTCCACTATCTAAAATAGGTGCTATTAAATTCATTTCAGCTCTTGTTAATTTTCTAAAAGTTAAAGTTATTTTTGGGAAAATCCCAATTAATGTTCCGAGTCATTCGACCGTGCCAAATTTCTTCCTGTATCGTTTCCGCCACAATTTATTATAACTAAATTTAGCACTTAATAAATATTGCCCCATATTTACGCCATCAATTGTTATACTGTTTTTATCAATAAACATATCACACCTCCTAACTATTATAAGCAAAGTCTTGTTGGCTTTGAACTCTTTTTAATTCTCTACCAATAATTCTGCCATTCATTTCTGTTATATTTGTTAGATTAACTACCACATTTTTCCCTATTTCATATCCAAGTTCTGACATTGCTTGGCTATCTGTTAATGGCAATACACCTTCTCTTCCAGATTCTCCTGTTATCGCTCCACCAACTAAAGCGCCCTTGTTTGGCATATTTACGATTCCACCTACTGCTAATCTTGGTAAAGATATTGAACTTAATCTACCTCTAATATTAACACCAGGCAAATTGTTAAGTGAAGAAATCATTGAATTTATTGATTCGATTGGAGTATTTAAAATTGATTCTATTCTGTCTAAAACTCTATTTACAACACTTTTAAAAGCTTCACCAATACTTTCTCCTGCAGCTGACCCAAAGTTATAAAATTTATCTTTAATATCATTAATTAAGTTTGAAAAAAAAGTTTTTATAGCATCAATTTTCGTTTTTATTCCTTCTTTTAAAGTTTCAAATTTTTCAATTACAGTATCAATTACTGTTTTAAAAACTTCACTTATTGTTGTTTTTATTCCTTCAAAAACTTCAAAAGTTGTTGTTTTTATTTTCCCATAAATTTCAACAATCTTATTTTTTATGCCTTCAAATTTTTCTATTACTGTTGTTTTTATTTTTTCGAATATATCAATTGCTTTATTTTTTATTCTTTCAAAAATTTCATCCCATTTTCCAGCAAATGCAAGTTTTAAAAACTCTATTATTTTGTCGAATATTTTTTTCATTGTAGTAAATAGCCAATCAAATTTAAGTAATAATTGTTGTAATTTATTTACAAAATAATTATATATAAACTCTCCAACTACTCCAAAATGTTCTTTAACCCAATCGGTTTTACCTTTTAACCAATTTATTCCACTTTGCAATTTCTCTCGTATTTTATCCCAATGTTTTACAATTGTTCCAACGATTAAAGTTGTAACTCCTACTACTATTGCTGGTAATCCTAAAAAGGCTACACCAAGTCCTGTAACAAAAATGCCTATTCCTTGTATAATTTTACCAAAATTTTCCCATGTTGGTTCTTTAAGATAATCAAGTAAAGCCTGAATTGTATAAACTATCCCTGCAACTGCTGTTCCAATTCCTAAAGCTGTAATAACAGATATTCCTAATTTAATAGCACCTAGTGCTGTTGCTATTCCTGCTAAAATTGATAATATTAAATCTCCATTATCAATTATCCATTGTAGCCATTCTGGTATTTTTATATCTTGCCCTAAATCAAAGTCTGGTGAAACTATTCCACCACCTATACCTCCAGTTTCTTTTTCTCCAGTATCTGTTAGCATATTTATTTCATCAAATCCAGCTAATTCTTTTTTTATTTCTTTTGCAGCTTTTGCTACTCCGCCTGCACCTGCTTTCATTTTTTGAAACGCTTTTGCACTTGAATTTGCAAATAAATTAACTCCAAACCAAGCAGACAAAATTGCGTTTATGTATTGTAATATTGTTGCTACTAAACCTACTATATATCGTAATATTGGAGCTATCATTTGTGTTAATGCAAATCTAATATATTCTAAATTTGTTGCATATTGTGTATCATAAGTTGTGAGTTCACTTGACGCTTTTCGTAACATTGCCAGCCCTGTTCTAATTCCTATTATTGATAAAACCATTCTTCCTGCTTGTCTTACTGCACTTTGAATTGAACTTCCAACTCTATCAAAACCTTTTTTAACTTGTTCGATTTCTGCTTGTTGCTTATTGAATTTTACACTCGCAATTTTTGTTGCATAATCTGAAACATTTTGATTTATTTCTTCATATTTCTTTTTCATTTGATTTGCTTTTAATTCTAATTGGTCTTGTTTTGACAATGCTTTATCAAATGTAGTGCCTAGTTTTTCTAATGAACCAAATTGACTTTCCATTTCACTAAACGTACTAAAATCAATTGGTTTTCCTTTTCCAGCTTGTAATTTATCTTGAATATTTTTCATTTTTTGATATGATTCTGCTAATTTATCGACTTCTTTTCTTGCATCTTCTAGTTCTTTGATATTAGCATCCATTTTTGTTTCGATTTCAATTTTTTTATCTTCTTCTTTTTTCATTTTACGTTCTAAATCTGAAATCTGTTTATCGAATTTATCTGTATTAAGTTCTGTTCCAATGGTTATATAACCATTTGCCATTTTTCTCTCCTTTCTGCTAAATTTTTATACCTAAGCTTTCGTATAATTGTCTAGCACTTTCTTCTTGTTCTTTGGTAATTTCTATTTTTTCTTCTTTACAATAACGCCTTTTTAATTCCCTTTGTGATTCTGCAGTTTGATTTCTTATTTTATTATCTTTTATTTCATTAACTTTCGTATTCAATACACTTGTTATTCTATTTAAAATACAACAATTTCCAAATTCACTTGTTGAAAGATTTTCTAAATCGTTATAAAAATCATACCAATGTAAGTATTTCAAATTATATGGATTATATCCATAGTCAAATACAAAACTACTTGCAATAATTCCTTCACATTTATTTATATCTAGTTCATAATTCTTTTTAGAATTGTTTTTAAGCTCGTTTTGTTCTTTACCTAATAAAAGATATTTTATTCCAAGTTCAAGGAGTTTATTTTGATTTTTACAATTTAAACCATTTTCACCAAATAATTTATAAATAGTTGCCATTGCTCTTTCAATATCTGAAATTGTTTTATCTCCCATAATTTTATTGCACTCAATTGCTATTCTAAAATCTGTATTTATTTTATACAATTTATCATCAACTTTTACATATTCAGGTTTATTCAATTACATCATCTCTTTTTGTGTTGCTGTATTTATTCATTATGTTCTTTTTAATATTATCAGCGTTAATTTTTAATAATGGTAAAATAGATTCGTTTATAATTTCATCTATTTCCTCTAATGTGTTCCAAGATATTTCACGCCCATTTAATAGCTTTTCTACACCACGTTCACCTAAAAACATATTATATATTTGAATTTCTTTTTTATAAAATTCTTGCAATGCTTTTATTTTTGCCTCTTCATTCGCACTTAATAATTTCTTGCCTTTGTGGTCCTGCTTTTTATCGATTATTGTAAATTGATTTTGTAAAAAGGCTCTATTCTTTTTATCCTCTTCAATTAGATTTTGCCATCTTAAAGGCAACTCAATATCTTGTAAATTAAATCTTAAAAATTCTCCTGTGTCATTTCCTTTTGAATCTCTTATTTTTAAAACTAAATCGCTTTCGCTATCTTTCAATAAAATTTCATTATCGCTCTTGATTGTTAAATCTGCTTCCATAATTACATTTCCTTTCTTATTTTATTAAAAAAAGGCTAGGCAATTGTATTTATGCCTCGCCTTTTAAGACTTTATATTATAAACTTGCACTTGGTGTAAATGTTGGAACGCTATCTGTAATTGTTGCTGTTCCATTTACTACATCCCCATCATAATAGATGTCATATTCAACTTGTTCTCCTGAATAGCTTGTTACAGTTATTATTGCATCTGAAAGTTTTGCAGGATAACTTCCATTTGTTCCGTTCCAAGCATCAATGTCAAGTATTTTGGTTTTATAATTTAATTCGTCACGTCCTTGAGCAACAAATTCAAATGCAGGGTCGTTTTTATAACATTTTTGTGTTACACTTCCTTGTTTTTGATTTGATGTATGGTCGTTTCTTGCATTATCTTCAACAATCCATTTTTCTGTATCAACTTGTGGATTGTATGATGTTGCATATTCGTTAATTCCTACACCTAATACAACCCAAGTTCTTGTACTTCCTGTTGGTGTTGTATCGATAAATGTCAAGAATTCACTTCTTTTGATTTTTTCAATGTCTGCTGGTACATTTACTAAACTCATAATTTTCCTCCTTTTCTTATTTTAATTTCTGTATTTTATTTGTATTTGTATGTCGAATTCTGCTGTATTTGTGTTTGCTCTGTTTATTGCACCACAATTTAAGCATTCAATTGATTCAATTCCATCTATATCTGGTAAATCATAATTGTCATTTTTTCTTTTAATTATATTTTCAAATTTTTCAAAAAAGCCAATATTTTTTATATTGTTTATTACTTCGGGTGAATAATTCATTCTACTTCTAAAGCTATATGTTTCTTGTTCTAATATAGCTCCCAAAATCCAACTTTCAACTTTTTTTGCAGAAGGTATCTTATCAAGAGAATAGTTATTTATATCATTGCTTAAAAAGTTAATATTTAATTGCTTATAGTTAGCATTAATTTCTTCTATTACAGTCATTAAATATTCACGCAATTTTGTTATTCTATATTCTTCATATTCCATTTACTTTTCTTTGTACCTCCTTTAAAACTTGGTCAAATTTTGCACTTACCATTCTTTTATCCCAATATGTTCCTGTTCCGTGGTGTAGTATAATTTACAACTTTGTGTGTTCCATCAGCTCTTACACCATAATATTGATATTCAGCATACGGGCTTTCGTATGTAATATAATCTGAACCTATATCAACATTTCTTCTTAAATCGCCAAAATCCATAGGAACAAATTCATCTATATATCTGTAACAAGTATATGTAAAGAACTTTTCTATTGCTCCACCTTTGTCTATTCCAAGTTCTGCTTTTATAGTTGATACTGGTTGTAATTTCATACTATTTTCCTCCTAAATGAACGTGTGGTTGACTGCCAAAATTATTAATATTTATTGTTGTTATATTGTAAAATTCTTTACCTAATAAATCGCTTTGTTCTTCAATATCATCTAAATGTCCAACTGCGATTATATCTCCAATATTAAATATACTTGTATCATCTACCATTTCCATTGGAATTCTTACATCAACATCGTTGGCGTTTTCATATCCTTTTAATAATGATGCACCTTTTCCACCAAATTTCCACACATTGTCAAAATTATATGTTATCCATTTGTCTAGCTTATTGTTATCAAGTGTTTTATGATATATTGTGATATTTTCATTGCTAATCATTTAATTCACCCCACAATATAAAAGATGTTCACCATTTACAATTACTCCAAATAAATATGTTGATACTAAATCTTGCATATCACTATTTTTAGATAATATTAGTTGTGTGATTTCGCTACTAGATAAATATGTTACTGAATATCCATCTATATTTTCGCTTTTTACACCACTTTGAGCTTTTTGTGATGATATATAATATCCTTGCAATTCTTGTATCATTTTATATTCAAGCATTTGTACTTCTGTTGGAATTTTATCGGCTTTTTTTAATCTATTTTGTGTTTTACTGTCAATAATTTTTCTACACTCAAATTCTAATTCATTAAAAGGCACTTTTTCCAATGTACCTCCTAATTCTAAATATTTTTCATAATCTAAATATTGATTAGTCAAATCCATTTTTTAAGTGCCTCCTTTTTTATAAACTTGGTGTTTCTGCTGGTTTTAATGAAGCAAATGGGAATCTTGTTTCTGTTTCGTTTAATGCGTTTACAGGGTTTGGAATTTCCCAACCTAATCTCATTACAACTCTTAATGCAACCATATCATCTTGAGCTAGGTTATAAAGAATTGAACCATCTGATGGATCTTGAATTACAGCTTGGTCTAAAATTTTGTATGTTACATCTTGTCTAATTGCATATACAGCTTGAGAGAAATCTCCAGCAATTAAAGTTGATGTTGTTTTATCCCAAACACCGTTATCCATAAATTCTCTTCTTATAGAACCAATTTCAGTTGTGTTTAAAGGTTGTCCAGTTGTATCTGTCATCATTCTGAATTTTCCTTTTAATCCAACTCCACCTAAAATTGCATTAACATTATATCCTGATTCTTCAACTTTAGTCATAACATCGTTAATGTCTGAATACAATTTTCCTGTTTCATCTACTTCTGCTCCTGCAGAAATTACAGATGGAACTAAACCATCTCTCCAATCTGTTGGTTTATCAACACCAAAGAACATAGCATTGTCTATTTTTTTAGCAAATGCTTCTACTATTCTTGGTCTTACTTCTGACCAAATATCTATTGAAGCATCATTTAAAGTGTTTTCTTTGATTGGAACTATTACAGCTAATTCAGCTGCGTTAATAAATTTTTTGTCCCATGCCATTTTTGTTGTATTTTTTCTACCATTGTTTGTTGTTTCATCTACGAAATAAGCAACTGGTAATGAGTCTAATACTCTCAATTTTGTTTTATCACTTGTCATGTTTGGTAATCTTCTAAACATTGAAAGTGCTTTTGAGTCTTTTACAACTCCTTCAAAAATTTCGTTAGCTACTTGTGTTTCAATTAAGCTATCTACATCTGTTCTTGCAATAACTGCCATAATTTTCTACCTCCTATTTTTAATTGTTTCTTGCACCTCTTAATATATTATTCATAATATTAGATGTTGTTTGTGGTTGTGTACCATTATTAAGATTTGGTGCAGTTTGTGTTTTTGTTATTACTGTTTCACCAAAATATTGTGGATTATTCTTTTTATAATCCTTTAAAACGCTTTCAAAATCGTTAGTGTCATTTACTAAACTCATAACTTCACTTGTAACAAATTTACTAAATTCTTTTTTACAATTGCTATTATCTACTTGTATTTGTGCTTTTAATAGTCTGATTTCATTAGTTAAACTTGCATTAGTGTTTGTTAATTCGTTAATTTTTTCACTATCGTTTTGATTTGTTTTTTTCCAGTCAAGAAATTCTTTGTATTTTGCATCTTTTTGCCAATCACTATTTGCTTTTTTAACTCCAGCATTAAATGAATTTTGAATATCTTGTTCTGTATATGTTTTTTCTGCAGGTTTTACATCTCCTGTGTTTTCTCCATTGTTTGTAACAATGTCTTTGTTATCATCCATAACATTTTCTCCTTTTTTTATAGCCTTTAAGTTTGGCTTAATATTCCGCTTTTAAGGTGCGTTAACCTTATATAAAAAAATTTATATCTAAAATAAAAACACCAATCTATTAACTAGACTGGTGTTCTGGACACTCTGCAATAAAATTTGTTATTTTTTTACATTTATCACATTTTATCTGTATATTATAACAACCTTTTGCAATAAATAAAAGTTTATTACAATAAGGGCATCTCACTTGTTTTTCCATATAATTATCCTTTATATATTTTCAATTTTACTATATCATAAAAGTATTTTTGTGTCAATTTTACTTTTCTACTTTTGTTCTTCTTGTTCTTTTTGGTTTTTCTTCGTTGACAATTTCTGTTTCAACTTCTTTTTTTCTTTTTGTGTCTGGTATTATTTCTATTATTTCAACAAAAGGTTTGTGTAACTTATTATCTTTTATTAAATAATCTGCTATGTCCTTTTGGCATTCAAAAGTATCCCCTTTTTCAAAATGATTACTAATTGCTTTGTTATTAGCTTTCACAATATTTTCGACCTCATTGTACTTTCCAAAATAAAAATTTTCAATTACTTTTACTTTTATCATTCTCTTAATTCCTTTCTAGTATTGTTGAAAAGTTCCTTTATTAACTTTACCAATACATTCTTTTATTCTTTTTTCTAAAATAGGTTTCATTTCTTTATGTTTTAATTCTGTTAAAAATTGTTTTTGATGTCCTATGTGACACCAAGCACTTGCATTCCAGTAGTCATTTCTTGTTAAACTGACACTATTTGATGTATTTAATCTATTCCAAACATACAATACCTTTTTAAGATTTTTAACTTTGTCTAAATTTACATTATCAGCTTGTCTATAACTCCAAACCCTATCTTCCATAGTCGTATCTTCGCAAAAATATACTATTTTATCTTTTCTTATTACTCTTGACCACGCAGTACACCAAACTTTATTATCACTTAAAAAAAATTCTTCATAATTTTTATAATCATGAAATTTTGTTAAAAACACTCCTTTATCATTTATACATTCTAAACCTATTAACATTAATTCATGATTATTTAAATTTTTATTTATTGTATCTAATACATTTTCGTTTTTCCACCAATCATCTGAATCCAAAAAGCAAAAATAGTCAAAACCTAAATTATTCAAAGCATAATCAATTCCAACATTTCTACTACCGCCATTATATCTTTTACGCCTATTTTTTATTAAATGAATTCGGTTATCCACATATTTTTCCACAGTTTCCACAGATGTATCTGTCGACATATCGTCTACTATTATTAATTCAAAATTTTTATATGTTTGATTTAATATGCTATCTAAACAGTTTTTAAAATATGTTTTTCCATTATATTCTCCATGGTCATTATTATAATTTGGAACTATTATTGCAAATTTATAATTTTTTTTATCTATTTTATACCAATCTTTATCATCTATATTTGCCTTTTTAAAGCACTCTATATTATAAGGTGTTAAGTTTATATCAACTTCTTCTAAAAAATCTTTATTTATGCAATGTAATTCTAAATTAAGTAATTCCTCTAATGGTTCTTCATCAAATACATATATAAAATCAAATTCGTTAAAATTTTTTATTTTATCAATACTATTTTTATCAATCGCAACTTTCATAACAATTACATCCTTTTTACATTTCTTCTTCTATATCCTTGAACTCTCATTCTTTGCATTTTTGTTTGTAAACCACTTAATTCTGACAATTCTTTATATTTTTGCGTATATGCTGTAATTTGTTTTTGAGCTTTTTCAACTATTTCTTTTTGTTTTGCTTCTACACCCATAATTTGTATATCTTTTAGTTCACGAATTTTGGTTTCCAATTTTCTTTGCATTTGTGTACCTTGATATAGTGTGTACTTTTTCCCATCTAATTCAAAGCCATCATTATTTTTATCTATCATTTCTTGTAACTGTTCTTTGTTATAAATTGGTTCTGATACACCTAAAACTATTGAAAAAATATAGTGGTAACAATTAAGCTCTGAAATAGGGCGTCGTTTGTAATCTGCGTCTATAACTACTTTATCATAACTTACTGCTCTATCTCCATTATTAAGTTTTTCATAGTTTTCTTTGTCGAATTGTCTACCTTGCAATAATTCATGGTCTGGTGCAGGATTAGCGTGGGCTGATATTTCCACGCCATCTGCTCCAAATTCTTTTCCAAATTGTATTTGTAAATCATTTGACATATCTCTTAATGCTTGTTTTAAATTCATTCTAACTGCACTGTCGAGCCTTCTAGTATTACCACTTGCATATTCTACTTTTAATCCACTTCCACCAAGTTCTCTAATAGTTCTATACATTTCATTTGTGAAAGTGTCTTTCCCTTGACTAACACTTAAAACAGCTCTATCTATTAACTCATTATATGCTTTTCTTAAAAATGTAAATTGTTTATTGCCATCTTTATCTTGCAATACTATTCCAAGCCCTGTTGTTTTTGAAATGTTTCCATATTCTTTTAAGGCTATATTGCTAATTGCTTGTATTTGCCTTTGTAATGCTTTATTTTCTTTATAAGGTATATAATCTATACCTCGATATTTATAGAACTTTTCTGCAAATTCTAGGTTGTTTTGTGCCACTATATGAAAAATCTTATTGATTTCATTTCTATTTAGTCCTGTTAATTGTTGCAATTTGAATATGATTTTTTCATAACTACCACCATATTTTAGCATTTGTGCAAGTTGTTGAGCTTCAGTTATAGATAGATTCTCAAATAGTGAAAGATTTTTAGCAATTTGCTTTAATATATATGTGTTAGTTTCTTGAATATTTTCTGCAATCTTTTCAGTTAATTTATCAATAATTTCATCACTTAACATATTAACTCCTAACTATTTTCAAAACTTGCCAATGCACTTGCTTTAACAATCATTTGTGCATTTTCTTCTGGGCTTTCTGTTTCTACAATTATCGTTCCACCTTGCCCTATATATTTGTTTAGTTCTTCTAGTTGATTTATTAAAGTAGTTTCTGTTATTTCTGTATCTTCTGGTGCTTGTAGTATATAATAAACGATAGGTTTTTCTTCGTTTAAAAAGTTTTTTAACTCTTGGACCGTTCCTGAGTAAGAAATATAGAATCTATTATATTGATTTTGTGTTTTATCATTAAAACCAATTTTATTTATTCCAGTAATTTCAGATGCTACCCCAACATTATTAATACCAATTAAATGAGTACAAAAAGGTTTGTTATTTGCTAAAGCATAATTTGAAATAGAAGCAGTATAATATACATTTGTATAAGCGCTAGACCAATATGCACTTCCATCTAAAATAAGCTTTTTAATAACATTTTTCTTATACCACGCATTTTCTACTAAAGTATTATCATAATATGGATTTGTTATTTCATTTTTGAAAATTAAATCTTGATAATCGCTTATTTTTGCTAATTCGTAATTATAATATGGTTCATATTCTGTTGCTATATTTCCTTCTTCTATTTGAACATTTCTTATTTTTGCTGTTCCAGTAGAATCTGACCTTATGAACTTTAATACTAATTCTGCTATATTTGTAAAAGTATATTGATATTTAGTATAGTTCTCATCTGCATTTGTAGTTATTATATCAGTAGTTGATTCGTCTGTTCTAAATTTTAACGCATTTCCTTGATGCTCAAAAGATACTGTATATGTTTTATTTATATCAAAATTAAATTTTCTATTTTCATTATGTGTAAAGTAGAAATTAAAAGCGCCTGTCCATGTTAATGTTGCTTCACCATTTTCAAATTCTCTTATTAAAGCACTTTGACT
>JAEIGA010002948.1_pt1 | contig 26825 bp, 23 predicted proteins | sample 9270691 | NCBI WGS metagenome assembly JAEIGA01 (sample SAMN17057246, study PRJNA624740) | gut metagenome | biome: biome; isolation source: fecal sample | host: Bos grunniens | place: China: Xizang | collected 2019 | reverse complement strand
TTTGGCTCGGCCGAGGCATCGGTTATCGGCAACTATTTGGACGTTTGCCTGGAGCTTCCCTGGACCAAATCAACCCGTGACCGTGTGGACGTGGCCGCCGCACGTAAGGTGCTGGACGCCGATCACGACGGGCTGGAGAAGGTCAAGGAGCGTATTCTGGAATTCCTTGCCGTTAAGCAGATCAGCCCAGAGCTCAAGAATCAGATCATTTGCCTTGTCGGCCCTCCCGGTGTGGGTAAGACCTCCATCGCCGCCTCCATCGCCCGTGCCATGAAGCGCAAGTACGTGCGCGTTTCTCTGGGCGGTGTGCGGGATGAATCCGACATTCGCGGTCACCGCAAAACCTACATCGGCGCTATGCCCGGCCGTATCGTGAACGCCCTCACGCAGGTGGGTGTCAACAATCCCCTAATCCTGCTCGACGAGGTGGATAAGCTTACCCGCGACTCCCACGGCGATCCCTCCTCGGCTCTGCTCGAGGTGCTGGATCCCGAGCAGAACAAGTTTTTCCGCGATCATTTTGTGGAGATGCCCTTCGATCTGTCGGACTGTCTTTTTATCGCAACAGCCAACAGCCTGGACACCATCCCGAAGCCTCTGATCGACCGTATGGAGATCATTGAGCTGACCTCCTACACCAGGCGCGAAAAGCTCAACATCGCTCTCAACCACCTGCTTCCCAAGCAACTCAAAAAACACGGTCTCAACCGCCGTATGCTGAAGCTGACCGAGGATGCCGTGAATGAGTTGATCGACTACTACACCCGTGAGGCTGGCGTGCGTAATCTGGAGCGTTCCATCGCCGCGCTTTGCCGCAAGGCGGCCAAGCAGCTCGTGGAGGACGCTTCCATCAAGCGCGTCACGATCACTGCCGAAAACGTAAAGGACTATCTCGGCCCGCGCAAGCTCACCCCCGAGCACATCGCCCCCGAGGACGAGGCAGGCGTTGTCAACGGTCTTGCCTACACCGAGGTGGGCGGCGATATGCTCCGCGTGGAGGTCGCCGTGCTGGACGGCACGGGCAAGCTGGAGCTGACGGGCTCACTGGGTGACGTGATGAAGGAATCCGCCCACGCGGCGCTCACCTATACCCGCAGCATTGCCACCCAATGCGGCATCCCCTCGGATTTCTACCAAAAGAAGGATATTCACATCCACGTGCCCGAAGGCGCGGTGCCCAAGGACGGCCCCTCGGCGGGTGTAACCATGATGACCGCGCTGGTCAGCGCGCTGACCGATATCCCCGTGCGCCGCGATGTGGCCATGACGGGCGAGATCACTCTGCGCGGAAACGTCCTGCCCATTGGCGGACTCAAGGAAAAGACCATGGCGGCTTATGCCGCGGGCATTAAGACCGTCCTGATCCCCGCCGACAACGTGGGCGACCTTGACGAGATCGATCCTGCCGCGCGCGAGAATCTGACCTTCGTTCCCTGCCGCCGCGCGTCCGACGTGCTCGCCGCCGCGTTGGTGTCCCCCATCGCGGGCATGGGCTCGGCGTCGGTCTGACACAGAAAACATACACAAAAGGAAACGGATATGGCAACCCCCATCAATATGCAGAACGTCAACCTCCGCATGACGGCAGGTGAGATTCGTCAATTCCCCTCCGATCCCATTCCCCAAATCGCCCTTTCGGGGCGATCCAACGTGGGTAAAAGCTCCCTCATCAATACCCTGCTTGGGCGCAAGAGTCTGGCGCGCGTCAGTTCTGCCCCCGGTAAGACCATCACCGTTAACTTCTACGAGATCGACAAGAAGATCTTTCTCGTTGACCTCCCCGGCTATGGCTTTGCCAAGCGCCCGAAGGAAGATATGATCAAATGGTCTACCTTGACCGACGGATATTTCACCAACAACCCCAACATTGACCGCGTGTGCGCCGTAGCCCAGCTCGTGGACAGCCGCATCGGCCTGACCAAGGACGACCGCGACATGGTCAACTACCTCAAAGAGGTAGGTATGCCCTTCTTCATCATCGCCACCAAGGTGGATAAGCTCAACGTCACCGAGCGGAAGAAGAGCATGGAGGCCCTGCAAAACGACCCTGATCTCGACGAGGACACCGTGATCATTCCCTTCTCGGCACTCAAAAACGAGGGGCGAGATGAGGTGCTCCGCGTGATCGGACAGCTCTCAGGCGTCCGCATGAGCAAGTAATCCCCCAAAACCAAGGACAAACAAAGAGGAACCGTTATGAATCTGTTATACAATCATTTGTCCGTCAACGAGCAGGGACACCTGACCATTGGCGGCATGGATACCGTGGAGCTGGCCGCGACCTACGGCACGCCCGCTTATATCATGGATGAAAACGCCATCCGCAACCAAATGCAGACCTATCTCCGCGCGGCGCGTGAGTCGTTCGGAGCAGACGCCCTGCCTCTGTACGCATCCAAGGCGCTGTGCTTTACGGGCATTTACCGTATCGCCGCCGAGGAAGGCATGGGCGTGGACTGCGTGTCGGGCGGTGAGCTGTACACCGCACGCGCGGCAGGCTTCCCTGCTTCCCGCATCTATTTCCACGGCAACAATAAGACCGTGCGCGACATTAACGACGCGATGGATATGGGCGTTGGTACGTTCGTAGTAGACAACACCGAGGAGCTTCTGTCGATCGAGGCGCACGCCGCCGCCCGCGGCATCACCCAGCGCATCCTGCTCCGCATCTCCCCCGGCATTGACCCTCACACCCACAAGGCCATCAGCACGGGTAGCGTAGACAGCAAGTTCGGCTCGGCCATTGAAACGGGTCAGGCTATGGCTATCGTCAAGCTGGCTCTTGAGCAACAGCACGTCAAGCTGGCGGGTATTCATTGCCACGTCGGCTCACAGATCTTCGACAACGAGCCCTTTAAGGCAGCCGCCGATATCATGACGCGCTTCATTGCTGTCATCAAGGCTGAGTGCGGCTACGAGCTGGAGGAGCTGAATCTTGGCGGTGGACTCGGCGTTCCCTATACCGAGTACGACCGCGAGGTGGATTACGCCGCCGTTATCCGCGAGATGGCTGAGATCACCAAGGGCTTCTGCGTGGCAAACGGCATCAAAATGCCCCGTGTGATTCTTGAGCCCGGTCGCTCCCTTGTGGCCGCTGCCGGAATTACTCTTTACACGGTTGGCTCGGTCAAGGAGATCCCCGGCTTCCGTACCTATGTATCGGTGGATGGCGGCATGCCCGACAACCCCCGTTACGCGCTGTACCAGTCCCGCTATACGGCACTGATCGCCAACTGCCCCAACGCCCCTCGTACCGAGCGTGTGACCATCGCGGGCCGTTGCTGCGAGTCGGGCGACCTCATCGGCGAGGATATGCCCTTGCAGGCGACCAAGCGTGGCGACATTCTGGCGGTTTTGACCACGGGTGCTTACAACTTCGCTATGGCATCCAACTACAACCGCCTGCCCCGTCCCCCCGTGATCCTCGTCCGAGACGGTGTGGCCCGCGTGGCCGTGCGCCGCGAGAGCTACGAGGATCTGATTAAGAACGATCTGTAACGCAGGGCGTGTACGCACGCCCGTCATCCCACCGAAAGGAGAATGGCTTTGGGTATTTTCAGTAGCTTCATTCGGGATCTGCCCACATACCTGCTCATGATGCCCGTTCTGCTCATGGCGTTTTCGGTCCACGAGTCGGCGCACGGCTACGCCGCATACAAGTTAGGCGATCCCACCGCCCGTAATTTCGGGCGCATTACCCTCAATCCCGCAAAGCACATTGACATCCTCGGTTTTATCTGTATGCTGGTCGCCCGCATCGGTTGGGCGAAGCCCGTTCCGATTAACGCACGGCACTTCAAGAATCCGCGCCGTGATATGGCCATTACGGGTGCGGCAGGCCCCGTTTCCAATCTGCTTCTGGCCGTTGTGAATCTGATCGCTCTGCGTGTGATCATTCTTCTGATGCCAAACCAATTTGTTTACGAAGCGGAATTATTTTCCGACGGAAAGTTATTTACGGGCACACTTGGCTTTACCATGATGTCTCTGGTCGTGTATCTTCTCTACCTCGGCGTGTTTCTCAACGTGTGTCTTGCCATCTTCAACCTCATTCCCGTGCCGCCGTTTGATGGATCGCGTATTTTCTACGCCTTCCTGCCCCCCAAGTGGTACTTCGGTGTGATGAAATACGAGCGCATCATTATGATGGTCATGCTGGTACTGATCTTTTTCGGATTTCTCGACGGACCGCTGGCATTCATTCAAAACGGAATTATCAACGCTTTACTTTGGGTAGTAGGCATGGGAGGTAAGACGGATGACTTCCGGGTCATGAATAGTATGTACGGTTACATTTTAACAATTTTACAAAACCTTTTTTAATTTGATCATTTACGAGAGGAGAGCAACGTGGAGTCACTGAATTACCGTTTGGAAGCAACTGATTTTGTCGGTCCCTTGGACCTGTTGCTTTCCCTCATCCATAAAAACAAGGTCGATATTGCCGACATTCCCATCGCGCTGATCTGTGACCAATATATGGAGTTCATCCGCGAGGCCGAGCGCATGGATATGGATCTCGCTTCGGAATTCATCGTTATGGCGAGCGAGCTTATGCTCATCAAAAGCAAGATGCTGCTCCCCAAGGCCGAGCCCGAGGAGGAGGATCCCCGCGCCGCGCTGGCGGATGCGCTGCTGAAATTCCAGCAGGCCAAGCAAGCCGCCGCCGTGCTGGGCAAGGCGTATCCCCGATTCAGCGGACGTATGGTGAAGGATACCGATGAAATCTCGGTAGACAAGACCTTCGTTGCCGACCAGTCGGTCACCTCGCTTTGCCTTGCCGTGCGACGCATCATTGCCTACCGTGAGGAGCATCCCACGGCGGATAAGGTTACCTTCACCCCCATGATCAGCGCCCCCATTGTTTCGGTAGAGGCCAAAATCGTTGGAATTCTTCGTCACTTTGAGCAAACCGAGCGTGTTTCCCTCTCGTCCTTGATCGAGGACTCGGTTTCCCTGCCCGACATGATTGCCATATTCCTTGGCGTTCTGGAGCTGATAAAAATGCGCCGTCTTCGTCTTGCGGACGATGACGAGTCACCTGATTCCGTGCTTGACATTCACGCCCGCTTTGAAATGGGCGACGGCATTGAGGAAGAAGACGATCAAGACAACGGCCAGATAACAATAGAGATTCTAAATTCTGAGCAAACGGAGGAAGATGCAGATGGCGGCCATTGAAATCGAAAAAGAAAAAAACACCGTCACAAACGAAACGCTTGGCACGATTCAGGACATGGAACGCGCGGTCGAGGCCATTCTTTTCGCGGCGGGGTATCCCGTTAAGTACGAAAAGCTCTCTGAGGTTATTGGTCTGCCGCTTCGTGATATGAAGAATCTGGTTGCCCACATGGCAGACGGATACCGAGATCGGGGCATCCAACTCCTGACCTTCCCCGATACCTGCCAGCTCTGCACCAAGGAAGTATTTGCCCCCTATATCCGCGAGGCGCTGGGTATCAAGCGAGGCGGTAATCTCTCTGCATCCTCACTGGAGGTGCTGGCGGTGGTAGCCTACAACCAGCCCGTCACCCGCTCGTTTATCGACAACATTCGCGGCGTGGACAGCTCTTACGCCGTCACATCCCTTTTGGATAAGGGACTCATTGAGGCATGCGGCCGTCTGGAGGCCCCCGGTCGTCCTATGCTCTACCAAACCACCGAGAAATTCCTGCGCGTGTTCGGCCTCAGTTCCCTTGCCGACCTCCCCGAAACCGAGGCGTTGCAAACGGCAGACGCTGCGCAAGGCGCTGCGCAAGGCGCTGCGCAAGGTGGTGTAGCATCCGTTGCCGACCGAGCCGAACAACTCTCTATTGAGCCGGAAAACACCGCCGATACATCCGCCAACGCCCCTGCAACCGAGGAGGATAACGCATGATCGGATGGATCATAGTCGGTTGCATCGTGCTTCTGTTCGTTCTCCTGTTCACGGTACACGCCTACATTACCGTCGAGGCGAAGGACGATCTGGCACTCACGGTGCGCATTCTGGGCATCCCCATACGCATCTTGCCCAAGAAACCGAAGAAATACAAAATCAGCCGCTATACCTTGAAAAAGATTCGCAAGCGAGAAGCGAAGGAGGCTAAAAAAGCGGCAAAAAAAGCACGGCAAAAAGCTGAAAAGCGCACCAAAAAGGCGAAAAAGAAGGCTGAGGAAAAGGCTGCTGCCGCAAAAATGACTCGTGCCGAGCGCCGCGCGGCAAAAGCCGCACAGAAAGCAAAGAAGCCCGCGCTGACCGATATGATCGCGCTGGTCGCCAAGGTCGCAAAGCTGTTTTTCTCCCGTTTTTTCGGGAGGCTCCACATCAAGGCCGCCAAAATCCACCTGCGTGTCGGCGCGGGCGATGCCATGACGGCCGCCGTGACCTACGGTCTGGTCAATCAGGCCGTGGCCTACCTGATGGAGCTGCTCAAAAAAATCTCGCACGTGGACGGACTCAAAAAAGCCGACGTGCTCATTCTCCCCGACTTCCTGTCGGATAAAATCGAGTACGATATCAAGCTGACCTTCCGTGTCAGCCTTGGAAACGTGGTAGGCGCGCTTCTCCGCGCGGGATGGTCGTTCCTCCTTGGATACGCCCGTATCAAGCCCGATCCCAATCACCCAAGAGGCATTCCCAAGCCCCCGACACCGCCGACTCCCCAAAAGCCTGAGGTCCCCGTGCGGCCCGAGGCTCCCGATACCCCTTCGTGACCGCCAGCGGCTCACTACCTTACGTTTATCTATAGAATTCATATAAAAGAAAGGAAAACCACCATGTCGAACGAAACCAAGCTGCAAGACGTTATCCAAACCTCCCTGCAAAACATCCGCTCTTTGATTGACACCAACACCATCATTGGCACCCCCTACACCCATCCTTCGGGAACCGTGATCATTCCCGTCTCCAAGGTATCGATGGCGTATGCCACCGGCGGTCTGGATTATACCGGCAAGACCGATCCCAATGCCAAGCCCCAGAACTTCGGTGCGGGCGGCGGCACGGGCCTGACCATGCAACCCATTGGATTCCTCGTGATTGACGCCGACGGCCGCGTTGAGATGCTGAACGTGGGTGTCAAGAACCCCTCGGATCCCATCGAGCAGATCGCCGATATCATCGAGCGTTCCCCTGAGATCATCGCCCGTATCAAGGCTCTCCTGGGCAAGGATAAGGATAAGACCGAGGCATAAATTCGCACGAGGCGGACAAATTCAAAAACTTGTCCCCGCACTCTGATTTTTCTGCATAATTTGTCCCGTCCCCCCGTATAGTGGGAATGAATTTCACTTGCGGAGGGACGGGTATGTTCGTGTTGGGAATCAGGGAAATCAAAGGACTCAAGCCTGTGCGTGTGCTGGTAATCACTCTTGTGATTGCTATGTTATTCGCGGGGTGTGTATGCTGTATGCCGTGGGTGGGAGCAAGTTCTGCCATCCCCGTGGCTTTTACAGGCACTTCCGCCAAGGCGGCCGTCCTCATGGAGGCCGATTCGGGAGAATTGATTTTCTCTCAAAACGAAAACTCACGTTTACCCATGGCATCCACGACCAAGATCATGACGGCGCTTGTCACCTTGGAGCGTGCTTTGCTGGACGAAAAGATTACCGTTCCTGCCGCCGCCGTTGGAATCGAAGGCTCCTCCATCTACTTGGTAGAGAATGAGATTCTGACCATTGAGGATCTGCTTTACGCGCTCATGCTCCAATCCGCCAACGATGCCGCCGTTGCGCTGGCTCTCGCCGTAGCAGGAAGCGTGGATGCGTTTGCTGTTCTTATGAATGAAAAAGCGGTCGAGCTGGGGCTCACCGACACCCATTTTGTCAACCCGCACGGATTGGATGCTGACGAGCATTACACGACGGCCAAGGAGCTGGCGCTGATCACCCGTGCCGCCTTGGAGAATCCCACCTTCCGAAGCATATGTGGTACCGAGCGCAAATCCATCCCCATGCAAGGCGTGAAGGGCAAGCGGCTCCTTCTCAACCACAACAAAATGCTTCGTACCTACGACGGTGCCATCGGGGTGAAGACCGGCTTTACCAAGAAAACGGGACGCTGTCTGGTCAGCGCCGCCGAGCGCGACGGAGTCACCTTGATTGCCGTGACGCTTGGAGCCCCCGATGATTGGCGGGATCACACCGCCATGCTGGACTACGGCTTTTCTCTCTATGAATCGGTATCCCTCTGCGAGGTTGGCTCCTACCACGCACCCTTATGGGTACAGAGCGGCACGCAAGAGTATGTCATGGTGGAAAACACCGATGCACTTTCGGTCACGTTGCGGCGAAATCACGGCGAGATTGTATGCCGTGTGGAGCTTCCCCGCTTTGTGTTTGCCTCCGCTCGGGTGGGCGATCAGTTGGGGCAGTTGTCCTACTGGGAGCGGCAACGCGACGGCTCGCTACGCGAGATCGGCTCTGTTCCCCTCTATGCCGCGAACACGGTTGATGCGGTACGATATAAAATATCCTTATGGGAGCGCATCAAGGCACTATTCTCACGTTAATCCATTTCGCTTTACAAAACGAACGACGAAAAACAAGGAAAAGAATATGGAACCCATACGAATTTCTAAATATTTCACCGATTGCGGCGTTATGTCCCGCCGCTCGGCCGATGCCGCCGTTGAAGCGGGCGAGGTCAAGGTCAACGGCGTCGTAGCCATTCTGGGCCAGAAGATCACCCCCGGCGTGGACACGGTGACGTGGAAGGGCAAGAAGATCGTCCCCGCCACCGATCAACAAAAGATCTGCGTCATGCTGAACAAGCCGCGCGGATATCTCACTACGCTGTCGGACGACAAAGGGCGTCACACGGTGGCCGAGCTGGTTGCCGACGCAGGCGTGCGCCTCTACCCCATCGGACGGTTGGACATGGACTCAGACGGTCTGCTGCTCCTCACGAATGACGGTCAGCTTGCTAACAAGCTGGCGCATCCCAGCCACGAGATCGAAAAGATCTATCTGGCTTACGTGGACGGCAATCCCTCCACCGAACAGCTCACCAATATGACTCGACCCATTGAAATTGACGGGCGCATGACCTCCCCCGCACAGGTACGCAAAGCGGCATCGGGCGGCGAAATCGCTGTTCTGGAGGTTACCATTCACGACGGACGGAACCGTCAGGTACGCCGTCTTTGCGAGCGAGAGGGATTGGTCGTGCGTAAGCTGACGCGCGTGGCGGTGGGCTCACTGGAGCTTGGGCATCTTGAAGAAGGCAAATGGCGCCGTCTGACGCAAAAGGAAATACGAAAACTCAAGGGCGGCGTTTGATCTGCCTCAGAAAGGACCCGATATGCTGGAAGTGATTCCGATTCAAACCAAAATTGAGCAGGAGGCCATCTGCGCGCGTTGCGGCGTTCCGTACAACGCGGATTACATGGCCTATCAAGCCGTCATTGACGGCGCACTCAAGGGTATTTGCCAATTCTCTATGGACGCGACGGGCGGTCATATTCATAATCTCGCGCTCGTTACTGAGGGGGAGATTTCGGCTATCGACCGTGTGGAGTCCTTGTTCGTCATGGGGCGAGCGACTCTCAACTTCATTGATCTTTGCGGCGTTCACGTGGCATTTTTTGATGATGCGTCTTTCCCCGACGAGGGTATGATCCGTTCCATCGGATTTGCCCGTAACCAAGACGGGCGGTGGGAGATGAATCTGACGGATTTCTTCGCCCATCCCTGCCAGCACGGTCACGCGGAATAAATGAAAAATCACAGATGGAAAGCGGCGTGAGAAGAAGATTCTCCCACCGCTTTTTTCGTTGCCTTTCGGCTGTTTTTGTGCCTCTCCACTTGACAAAGGAACGGATTTCTGTTATACTTATTTTGTATGCGATGAACGCTTGAAGGGAGGTTGTACCATGGCTACTGTTACCGCATCATCCGATGCGACCATAACCGTGATCGGCAACGAACCCTTACTGGAGCGATTGCGCTGTGACACCTGTAACGGCACTCTCTCCCACGCCTATATTCTGGAAGGCCGCTCGGGAAGCGGAAGACATACCATAGCGCGGCATCTGTGCGCCATGATTGCCTGTCACAACCGTCCCAACCGTTCCCCTCACGAAGCGGATGACGATCAGATCGGTATGTTCGCCGATGAGCCCGCGCCTGCGCGTATCATTCCCGAGGGGGCTCCCCTGCCCTGCGGTGAATGTCCCGCATGCCGCAAGGTGATCGAAGGCGCCTGCCCGGATATTCACGTTATCGGTCGCGACGGAAAAGCCACGATTGGTGTGGATGCTGTCCGTTTTTTGCGCGGGGACGTACTCCTACCGCCCAACGAGCTCGACACCAAGATCTATATCATTGAGGATGCCGAGACCATGACCGTTCAGGCACAAAACGCGTTGCTTCTGACGCTGGAGGAGCCTCCGTCATACGTGTTGTTTCTCCTGCTTTGTGACGGAACAGAGGCACTTCTGGAAACCATACGCAGCCGAGCCCCTACCCTGCGTACATCCCCAATCCCTGATGAGGACATTCGCGCGTGCCTGAAGAGCCGCAACCGTCGGGTATCGGATGAGGATATGGCGGCAATCCTGCTTCGGGCCGATGGGTGCATTGGACAAGCATTGACACTGACCGATGCGCGCGCCATCAAGCCCATTTTGAAAATGCGTGAGTTGACCGATGAGTTTATTGGCATTTGCGCCTCGCGGCGTGCTGATCAAATGACGGTTTTGCTTACAAAATTCGGGAATAAGCGCGATGCTGTTACCGATACCATAGGCATGATGGATCTGGCCATCCGGGATTTGATTCTTATCCGACACGGAGAAAGTGTTATGCTGAAATATTATACCGATCCAGAATCGGCTCTGGATATTGCCTGCCGATTTACCACGCGCACGCTTCTTCGCATTCACAATGCCCTATCCCGCACAGCCGAGTCTCTTGAGCAAAATGCTAACGTGCGCCTTGCTCTCATGCAACTGGCCGTTGATATCGGCATCCTATAAGTACGAACGCACATCCCCCAGCCACAAGGTAAGGAAGGAATATATAATGAATACACAAGACCATAAGAACGCCGCAGGCGACACTCGCCACGAGGGAAACAAACATAACGGACGTCACAACCGTGGACGAGGCAAACGGAACCGCCCCCAGCATACGGGTGGCAATCAAAACGGCCAAAATCAGCCTGCAACTGACCGCCGCGACAACCGCGACAACCGCGACAACCGCGACAACCGCGACAACCGCGACAACCGCGACAACTGCGAAAACGCGGCAACTACCGCTACCCCCAATACTGAGACCGAGATGGCAGCCTCCTCCACACAGAATCAAGCGTCTCAAAACCGCCCCAACCGTCCCCGCCGCGTTCATCATATGCCGCGTAAGCCGGCCGAGCTTCCCGATATGGATAACCTACTCATCGAGGATTGCTCCAACGACGAGGTGGAGCGTGGCGATAGTACGCTGGATGACGTCGATCTTGAAAGCATCATCCAAACCGACGTTTCACTCCACCGTCGACGTGATGAGATTCCCGACGTAATCCCCGAGGACAAGGTGGTTGTTGTGGGTGTCCGATTCCGCACGGGCGGCAAAACCTATTTCTTCGATCCCGGTGCGCTGACCTGCCATTCGGGTGACTATGCTGTGGTCGAAACCGCGCGCGGAATTGAATTTGGAGAGATCTGCATTGCCAACCGCATGATCGACAAAAATCTGGTTGTCCCTCCCTTGCGTCCCGTTATCCGCATCGCCACGCAGGAGGATATCGAGCACAACCGCACAAACCGCGAACGCGAGGAGGAGGCATACCGTATCGGTATTGTTAAGATCGCGGAACACAGGCTGGACATGAATCTGGTGGCGGCGCAGTACACCTTCGACAACAGCAAGCTGCTCTTTTACTTTACGGCACAAGGGCGCGTAGATTTCCGTGAGCTCGTCAAAGATCTCGCGGGTGTCTTCCATATCCGCATTGAGCTTCGCCAGATCGGCATCCGCGATGAGGCACGCATGATCGGCGGACTTGGTACTTGCGGTCGTCCGCTTTGTTGCAGTACCTTCCTCTCGGATTTTGGGCAAGTGTCCATGAAAATGGCAAAGGAACAGAATCTGTCCTTGAACTCCAATAAAATATCCGGTTGCTGCGGACGTCTTATGTGCTGTCTGCGCTACGAATATGAAACCTATGCCGAGGAGATTCGACGTTCTCCCGCACCCGGCACGTTCGTCAACACTCCCGACGGCCCCGGCGTTGTGACCGAGATCATGCCCCTTCTTGGCGAGGTCAAGGTCAGCCTGCGAAACGCGCCCGATTCAGCCCCCAAGAAGTACAAGCGTGACGATGTTGTTCCCCAGCCCCGCAACGCAAGCCGAAACGACAGAGCTGCAAATTCCGAACAGGTGGACGAGCCCGATTCGGATGCGTAATCTGCCATCCGCCAATTTGGCATAATTCTTCAATTTTCGCAAAAATTTTGCAAACAAAATGCAAAAAGCCTCTTGCAAAATAATTTATTTATGATATAATAGTATAGAAGTATGTACGGTTATACCGCGCATACAAATTCTAAACCGGAGGTCATGACCATGGCATACAAGATTTCTGATGATTGCATTTCCTGCGGCGCTTGCGCTGAGAACTGCCCCACTGAAGCTATCTCTGAGGGTGATGGCGTATACGTAATCGATGCTGACAAGTGCATCGACTGCGGCGCTTGCGCTGACAACTGCCCCGTGGATGCTCCCAAGGCTGAGTAATTCGCCGCTATAACGTAGACGCTATAACGTAGACGAACATACTCAAACAAAACAACTCCCGACCTTCTGTGTCGCGCCCACAAGGATGCGCGGGCAGTTCGTCGGGAGTTGTTTTTTCAGAAAGGAATTCAACAATGTCTGCTCATGAGCTTCCTTGCGAAACAGTTGCCCATCAGGTCAACGAGAATATCCGTCTTCTGCAGAATCCCCAAGGCTTGACATTTGGGACGGATGCCTACCTGCTCGCGGCATATATCAAGCCTCGCGCAAGTGCCAAAGCGGTGGATCTTGGCAGCGGCACGGGGATCATTCCCCTGCTCTGTCTTGCCCGAAAAAAAGCGGCTTTCTTTACAGCGGTTGAGATTCAATCCTCGTTTTGCTCACTGATCGAAAAAAATGCCGAGGAAAACGCCCTGACCATTGGAGGAAAAGACCGACTCATCGCGCTTTGCTCTGACGTACGGGATCTAACCTCCGCCCACGTTGGGGGTGAGGTGGATCTGGTCACCGCCAATCCCCCCTATATGGCGGCAGACAGCGGCGCACGCAACGAGGCGGATGAAAAATACCTCGCTCGCCACGAGGTGTGTGGCACGATCTACGATTTCTGTGCCGCGGCAAGTCGCCTGCTTAAGCACGGGGGACGGTTTTGCTGTGTATTCCGTCCCAACCGTCTGGGAGATTTGTTTGACGCTCTGCGAAGCAATGATCTTGAGCCCAAACGCATGACGCTCGTGCAAGCTACGGTCGCCTCTGAACCGTCTATGGTATTGGTAGAGGCGGTCAAGTACGCCGCGCCCTCTCTGCTTGTCACCCCTCCGCTCTCCTTATGGATGCCTGATCCCAACCGTCCCGAAAAACCGCGGCTGCCCATGACGCCGACCGAAGATTCCAAATACATTTACGGGCACTGCGCGTTCCCTGCTCGATTTACGGGCGCCAACCAATCACGCGACACGTCGCACTGCTCAACCAGCGATTCGAAATAAAAAAGGATTTACTATATATGGACCACATGAAACACATTCTCAGCTATACTCGCCGAGCCGTGGATGACTACAAAATGATCCGCGAGGGGGACCGCATTGCCGTTGGCGTATCGGCAGGCAAGGATTCCCTCACCCTGCTGTACGCTATGGCTACTCTGAAGCGGTTTTATCCAATTCCTTTTGAACTTTGCGCCATTACCGTGGACATGGGCTTTGAGGGCGGCGGAAACTTTGACGAGATTCGGGCGCTGTGCGATAAGCTGGGCGTTCCCTATCACGTTGTGCCGTCCGAGATTGCCAAGATCATTTTCGAGGTACGCAAGGAACCAAACCCCTGCTCGCTTTGCGCCAAGCTCCGCCGCGGCGCCCTCAACAACGCCGCCAAGGCGCTGGGGTGTACTACCGTGGCACTGGGACACCATTTCGATGACGCGGTAGAAACCTTTATGCTGAATCTCTTTTTTGAAGGCCGTATCGGGTGCTTTCAACCCGTGACCTACCTCTCCCGCGTGGATCTGCACGTCATTCGCCCCCTTCTCTATACCCCTGAAAAGGAGGTCGTGGCGTTTGCGGCTTCGGCTGAGTTGCCCGTCGTTCCTTCCTCCTGTCCCGCGGATAAGGCCACCGAGCGCGAGTCCATGAAGCAGCTTCTCCGTCAACTGGAGCGAGAGAACAAGGGGCTTCGCCACCGCATTTTCGGTGCCATGCAACGCGCGGGCGTGGATGGGTTCATTCTACCCGAGCGCCGTCCCCTCATTCTGCCAGAGCCCACCATTGATGACGAAACCGAATGAAACGTGAGGTAACGCGTATGTTTTTTTTATCTGCCAAAGCCGTTTTCCATCCGAACCCCATTGACAAGGATTCGGCCGTCGCTCAGTACGGCTTTTACCGCGCGATTGGAATCCCATCCGCGGATCAAGTGATCATTCGCATTACGGCGCGGAACATATACCGTCTGTACGTCAACGGGGAGCTCGTCATGCACGGCCCCGCACGCACAGCGCACGGATACTGCCGCGTGGACGAAGCGGATATATCCGATTGGCTGATGGAGGGTGTGAATCATATTGCCGTAGAGGTCATGGCGTATAACAAGAACTGGGCCCCCTATAACGGCTATTCCAACGATTGCACGTTGGAGGACGGCCTGTTCATCGCGGAAATTGAGGCCGACGGCAAGATCCTGACGGCTACGGGACGGGACGAGTGGCAGGTTTGCTCCATAACCGCCCGCGTTCCCGTTGCTGAGCGCATTTCCCATTGCCGTGAGTGCATGGAGATCTATCGTTTAGATGATGCTTACCACCTTTGGAGGTTGGGCGTCGGGGATTTTCTTCCCGTCACTGTCGCCGTTTTGAATACCGAACCCAATTATTTGCTCCACAAGTCCATGCGCGCTACGATGAACCCCTATCCTTTTGAGGAATTGGTGTGCTTCGGCGCTACCAAAATTGACTCCGATATACAGCCCGAGCCCTTCTTTTTTGAGGCCAATAACCCTCTGCTGTCTTCCCTGTCCGAGCATCCAACGATGGATTGCCGCCGCACCGTGGATAATCCGAACGGTTCTCTGAACGCCGAGCACGGCACGGATTGCCTGACACTGACTCCCTATAACACCGAAGATTATTTTGCCATTTGGGACGGTGTAGAAAGCCGCGTCGGTTTCATTCGGATCAGCGTTATCTGTGAGAGGGCGGGTATTATCGACATCGTGCGCTCCGAGATCATCGCCCCCGACGGCAGGTGTCCTTACCCCTTCAACAACGTCACCCGTTTGCACGTTCCCGCGGGGTTGACCGAGTTTGTCACTATGGAGCCGGGGCTGGCGCGATATCTTACGCTGCATTTCCGCGGCGTGGGACGGGTAACGGTTTTGGATCTCTCCATATTGGATTACGCTTATCCCGACGAGAAGCGCGCCGTTTTCCAATGCAGTAACGATAACGTCAATTGCTTGTATCGTGCCGCGAAAAAAACGCTTCTGCTCAACACGCAGGACGTGTTTATGGATTGCCCTGACCGCGAGCGTGGCGGCTGGCTCTGCGACTCTCTGTGGACGGCACGCGCCGCCTCGCTGATGCTCTCCGATCACCGTGTCGAACGTGAAATGCTGGAGAACTTTCTCCTCACGCCTGCCGAGGGCATGGGACACGCCTATTTCCCCGAGGTATATCCCGCAAACAAACCCAGCTTTGACGGAATGCCGGGTATCAGCACGTGGTCCTTCTGGCTCATGTGCGAGCTGTGCGAGTTTATTCGCCGTACGGGAGATACCGAGTTCGGTACCAGATACAAGCCTCGCGTGGAAGCGTTTATCCGAGGCACGCACGACTTCATCGGTAAGCACGGGCTACTTGAAAATATGCCCTTTATCTTCGTGGACTGGTCGCTTGCTAATCAGACCGAATACACCTCCCCCATCTCCACCGCCGCCAACGCACTCTATGCGTATCTGCTGATCGAGCTGGGCCGAGTCTTTGACGAACCTTCGTGGATCGAGGCAGGGAGAGCCGTGCGTGATACCCTTCGCCGTGCTATCGTAGGGAACCGAAGTGCGGACACCCTCAAGCACATCCCCGATTCCTTCACCGTTGCAGAGGACGGCACGCTTCACTCGCGCGGTAAGTTCAGCGAGGCCGCCATGTATACCGCGCTGTGGGCGGAGTTGTTTACACCCGAGGAGGCGCCCGTTCTGTACCAAACGGTACGCGACTGTATGGGCCCCGCGCCCGTGTTCGGCAAGGACCCCAACGTGGGCGAGAGCCAGCTTTTCATTGGTCTGTGCATTCGTTTGGATCTGCTGGCGCGTATGGGCGCGTATGACAAGATGTACGAGGATCTGCTGGCCATATACGAGCCCCAGCTCCGCGAGGGCCCCGGGACGCTGTGGGAAACCACGGGCATTGATACGTCCTCTCGCTGCCACGGCTTTACCTCCCACGCGGGCGTGCATCTCATGCGTGACGTGCTGGGTATGGGCGATCTGTATCTCCACGAAGACGGTATCGGTAAGCCCTGTATCGAGATCGCGCCGCACATCTGCGGTCTGCGCTGGGCGCGCGGATGCAGAGAAACGCCTGCGGGGATGGTCGGTGTGGAATGGACGTACGACGGTGAATCCTTCATGTTACGTGTCAACGTTTCCGCCGACTACGAATGCCGCATCACCCTCCCCCGCGAGGTACGAATGCTGGATCAGGATAAGGTGTCGGTAAGGGTATACAAATACTGACGAAATACTATCTATGGCACGCTGGCGCAAAATTGAATATAGCAAATCCCCCCTGCTGTGGCAAGAGCCACGGCAAGGGGGATTATTACGTTATAAAATAATGTAAACGATCAGGTAAGCAAGCGCGATGATTCCCAGAACGGCAAGCATGGGAAAAAACATCATCCGAACGGCAGATATATAGGTTTGGAACATCTCTTTATAGGATGCTCGGGGGTGGGATTGATTCCTTTCCAGTGCGGGTCTGCTGCCTCCAACGCCCGACATATCGGCAATAGTAGAACCGTCGTCGATATATACGGGCTTGGTTTTCTTATGTTTCTTGTTTTTCGTCGTATTTCCCATATCACTGATTCTTGTCGAGAAGGTGACACGCAGCGAAATGCCCGGGCTCATACTCCCTGTACGTGGGTGTTACGTGCTTGCATTTCTCGGTCGCATGCGGGCATCTCGTGTGGAAGCGGCATCCCTTCGGAGGATTGGTGGGAGAAGGAATATCCCCCTTCAGCACGATGCGCTGCATCTTAACGTCGGGATTGGGATTCGGAATCGCCGAGAATAGTGCCTTCGTATAGGGATGAAGCGGGTTTGCAAAGATATCCTTTTTTGAGCCGAATTCCACCATAGAGCCAAGATACATCACGCCAACCTTGTCGGAAATGAACTTGACTACCGACAGATCGTGAGAAATAAAAAGGTAGGTCAGATTCAAGGAGCGCTGCAGATCCTTGAGCAGGTTGATGATCTGCGCCTGAATGGAAACGTCGAGCGCCGAAACGGGCTCGTCGCAAATCACCAGCTTGGGCTTGACCGACAGCGCGCGCGCGATGCAGATTCGCTGGCGCTGGCCGCCCGAAAACTCGTGCGGATATCGCTCGTAGTAGTAGTCACGCAGGCCGCACTTTTCCATCAGATCCATCACGTAATCCTTGACCTCGTTTTTGGGCACAATGTTATGCACCTTAACGGGCTCGGACAGAATATCGCCAACGGTGGCTCTGGGGGGCAAGGAGGAATACGGATCCTGGAATATGATCTGCATATCCGTGCGGAGGTGGCGCATTTGCGAATTTTTGTAATTCGTAATGTCCTCACCGTTGAAAATGATCTGACCGCCGCTCGGCTGGTGAAGCTTAAGCACGGTTCGGCCCATCGTGGTCTTACCGCAGCCAGATTCTCCGACGATTCCGAGGGTTTCGCCTGCCTTGAGGGTAAAGGAAACGTCATCCACCGCGACGAGCTCCTGCTGAATCTTGCCGAGAAGATTCTTTTTCACGGGAAAGCGCTTGGACAAGTGGCGCACCTCGAGCAGGGCGTCGGGATCAAAGGGCTTGGCCGCGTCCGCAAGGATGGCGGCTTTTTTCTCTTCCGCCTCTTTTGCAGCGATCATCTCGTCGTCATAGGCGACGGTATCCTGCGTTTTAACAGTATCAGCCACGGTTCTCACCCTCCTCTCCATACAGATGGCACGCTACGAAATGCGTGGGGCTTACCTGCACCATGCCGGGGTAATCACTCGAGCACTTCTTCGTGCACCTCGAGCAACGCTCCTTGAAGTAGCAATGGTTCGGCATATTCACGGGGTTCGGAACGTTGCCCGGAATATTGAACAGCGTATCGGAATCCGAATCCATCGTGGGCTTGGATTTTTGCAAACCGACCGTGTAGGGATGCTTAGGATCGTGGAAGATCTCTCGCACGGTTCCCTGCTCGATCACGCGGCCTGCGTACATAACGACAACGTAATCCGCCATTTCTGCGACAACGCCCAGATCGTGGGTAATGAGCAGAATGGAGCCGTTGATCTTGGTCTTCAGATCTCGGAAAAGGTCGAGTATCTGCGCCTGAATGGTCACGTCCAGTGCGGTCGTAGGCTCATCCGCAATGATGAGTCGGGGATTGCAGGCCAGCGCCATAGCAATCATAACACGCTGGCGCATACCACCCGACAGCTCGTGGGGATACGCCTTGTAAACGCGCTCGGGCGCGGCGATGCCGACAAGCTCCAGCATTTCCATGGACGCCTTCTTCGCCATTTCCTTGGTAGCGCCCGGCACGTGAATAAACGTGACCTCATCAAGCTGGTTGCCAATGGTAAAAACGGGATTGAGCGACGTCATGGGCTCCTGGAAGATCATGGCGATCTGGCGGCCTCTGATGCGGTAGATCTCATGGACGGGCATATTGGCAATATCGTAAACCTTTTCTTCGGTTTCAAAAAGCACGTTGCCGTCCGCATCCTTGACGGCTACGGGCTCGCCCTTTTTGTCCCGTTTATAATCCTCGGAGTTGAAGCGGATGTGGCCCGACACGATCTGTCCCGCAGGCCCTTGGATGAGCTGCATGACCGACATACTCGTTACGGATTTCCCGCAGCCCGACTCACCGACGATACCGACGGTGGCGTTTTTCGGCACGTTGAAGGACACGCCGTTTACCGCCTTTACAACACCCTGATCGGTATAGAAATAGGTGTGCAGATCCTCGATCTCAAGGATATTCTCCTTGTTTTTCATCTCGGTGACGAATTCACTCTCCGGCGCGCGTCTGTGCTTGCGCTTTTCCAGCGCGCGGGTTACCTTGCGGTTTTCCCTTGCGATGGCACGAACTTCCTTACCCGACAAATAGTGATTGTCTTTTTTTGCGTTTGTTTTGTCAGCCATACCGTCACCTCCTTGCCTTGGGGTCAAGAGCATCTCTGAGTCCGTCGCCCACAAAATTGAATCCGAGCACGGCAACAACGATGCAAATACCGGGAGGCGCCCAGATGTTGATATAGTTTTCAAGAATATTGAGGTCGCTTGCGGCGTTGATCATGGTTCCCCACGCGGCGTAGGGGGGCTGAACGCCCATATTGAGGAAGGACAGCGACGCCTCGTACAAGATCATGCTGCCAAGGCTCAAGGTCATGGACACGATCAACTGGGGCATGACGTTGGGAACAAGATGCTTGAAGATCTTGCGCGCCGTTGAGTATCCCATTGCCTCGGCGGCCACCATGTACTCCTGCTCGCGGAGCGAGAGAATCTGACCGCGGACAAGACGTGCCGTTCCCGGCCACGAGAACAGGGTCAGAAACGCCATGAGGAAGTATATTCTGTATTGCGGATCGCCCATTACATTTTGGATCACGTTGGGGCTTTCCATCTCACCGAAAGCAGTGAGCACCGTTCCGAAAACCAGCATGATGGGAAATCCGGGGATACACATAAGAATGTCGCATATTCTCATGATGACATTGTCAACAACGCCGCCGAAATATCCGGCTAAGCCGCCCATGATAATGCCGAGAACGGTGATAATGAACACCGAAATAAATCCGATCAAGAGAGAGATACGCCCGCCATACATCAGTCTGGTAAGCACGTCGTAGCCCGTTTCATCCGTTCCGAGGGGATGCGTCGAGCTCATAGGCGCGAGGGCATTCTCCTTTTCGGTCTTTTCGGTTATCTGGTAAACGATATGTGTCTTTCCGTTTTTCTCGTATTCGATGGTTTTTGAGGTATACTCTACCATCGGGCTCTCGTCAACCTCGATCTCGCCCCACGTATCGTACACAACGGGACCGAGGAAGCAAAACAGGAACAGGGCCACGAGCATGACGATGCCGATCACACTCAGCTTGGAGCGGAAGAAACGGCGAACGATCATGCGCGTCGGCGACATCAGCCGCACGTTTTTGTCAAGAGGAGTCTCTGTGTCTTGGGTTTCGGCTGCGGGATTTTCCATTTCCTCGACAGCCTGATTTGCTTCAATACGTTCTTTCATTGCGTGGCTCCTCCTTTACTGCAGCTTAACGCGAGGATCGACCACGGCGTACATGAGGTCAGCCAGCAGCACGCCGATGATACTGAGCAGCGCGAGGAACATATTGTAGCCCATAATGACGGGGACGTCACCGACGATCATGGCGTCATACGCCGTGTTGCCGATACCGGGCAGGTCAAAGACCTGCTCGGTGATGATCGCGCCCGAGAAAAGTGACGGCAGAAGGCCCGCGAGGCTGGTGACAAGAGGGATCATGGTGTTTCTGAAAGCGTGCTTGAAAATAACGACACGTTCCTTCAGACCCTTGGCTCTGGCCGTACGGATATAATCCGAGTTCAAGACCTCGAGCATATTGGTACGAGTCATTCTCATTCTTCCGCCGATGCTGAGTATCACGACGGTCAGAATAGGCAACACAAGATACTTGACATACTCAAGCACGTACGCAAACCCCGTTGCGGACTGCGTGGCGTCTCCCAGTCCCGACGAGGGCAAAATCCCCAGTCCCGACGAGAAGATTCCCTTCAGCACCTGCGCGAAGAAGAACGACGGCAAGGAAATACCGATCATGACGAGCACGGTGACGAAATAATCGCGGAAGGAGTACTGGTGGGTTGCGGCGGTAATGCCGAGGGGAATGGCGATCATGAACTCAAACACCGTTGCGATCGCCGCCACCAGAAAGGATACGAACATATCTCTCTTGATCACGTCAACAACGGGCATACTCTGCGTAAAGCTCTCGCCGAAATCCAGCGTCACGATGCGCATAAGCCACTCGCCGTAGCTCATATCATACATCTTCATGATGGCGTCCTTTGTCGCCTGATCGACAATTGCGCCGCCCGCGTTCATTTCGTTGATCTTGTTTTCAGCGAAGCTTGACGGCATATTCTGGATCAGAACGAACAGAATCAAGGACACACCCAGCAGTATGAGCACAGACAGAAGAAGTCTTTTACATATGTATTTTAACATAGTTTACTCCAGTTTTTGCAAGCCGTGATCAGTTTGCAAATTCAATTTCCCAAATGCAGTCAAGGGGGGAGGTGTAGGGATTGATTTCAGAGGGAAGCGACTCGCTCTTGATGATCTTGGAATTGTAGGCGTAGAGCACGTCTCTCTGGTAAACGGGCAGTTCAATCGCCAGATCCAGCACGTAGCCCATAGCCTCCTTGTAAAGAGCCGTACGCTCTGCCTGATCCTCGGTCTCACGGGCCTCGTCAATCACGGCGCTGAGGTCACTGAGGATTTTGTTCTCCTCGACGTAGGTGGCGGGAGAAGCCAGGATCTCACGGTAGCCCCAAGCGAGAACGCTGGTGGCCGTGGAGTTCTTGTGGTAGACCTGATACATATCGGGGTCAACAGTGCTACCCCAAGCGGCTGCCCAAACGGCCAGCGAGCCCGTCGTCAGCTTGGTGAGAGCCTGGGTATCGGGAACAACCTCGATATCCCAGCCCATCTGGTTGAGAAGGTCTGCGGCCGCACGGAAGGTAAGGTAAGTGGGGTGATCGGTCAGATCCGCACCCGCAATGGTAAACTTGAGGGAAAGTTGAGAGTCGCCTGCAGAAACGCCTGCGGCATTCATGTAGTACTGGATCTTCTCCATCGCACTTTCCTTGGAGTACTGAACCGAGGGGTAGTCATGGTTGTTCAGACGGTCGTTGTTACCAAGCTCGTCCTTGGGGTATGCCCAGCTTACGGTGGACATGGGCCAGTAGATGTTCTCTGCCGTGCCGACGCTGTAGTAGCTGAGAGCCAGGGACGTATCCATCGCGCACATGATGGCCTTACGAATATTGATGTTGGGCACCTTACCTGCGTTGATACCGATGTAACCGTATCCGAGCTGGTCGGTGTTCAGCTTCTTAATGCCGTCAGACGCCATGGCGTTGAGCTGGTCGATGTTGTACTGAGTGTACTGGGGGGAGATGTAGTGTACCGAGCCCTCCTTGAGAGCGGCAATGGCGTTGGACGTGCTGACAACGCGGTAACGGATCTTCTCGATCTTGGGCTGACCCATCAGGAAGGAGTCGTTTCTCTTAAAGTACACGACGTTATCCGAGAAGAAGCTGTCCTCCTTGGGGGTATCGCTGTTATTTCTGTCGGTTGCCTTGTAGGCACCTGCGCCCATGGGAACCTTGATGTTTCTCGTGGACTGAATGACATCTCTCATGAAGTCGAAGGAGGCGTATTCCACACCAAACTGATTGTTGGCGATATCCATGGTATAGCCCTCGGCATAGTAATGCTGGGGCGCAACGGCGAAGGCAAAGTTCCAGATCGCCTTGGGGTCAACGCCGTTGATGGTGATTTCCAGAACGTCATATTCATCCGTGTTCTTGGGGGTACCGTCCTCGTTGTGCTCGTGAGCGACCGTGTAGGTCGTTCCGTTTACGGTGACGGAGGGGGTGGCGGTGGTGTGACCCAGAGACTTGATGCCCGAGATGTTCTCGATAGCCAGCTTGCCGTCTGCCGAGCCCTCGTGAAGGATAACCTCCTTGGCCTGCGCGGTGTACTGGGTGCGAAGCTCGGTGGCGGTGGCCCATGCGGTGAGAATCTCACTGAGCGCGTTCTCTACCTTATGGTTATAGACGTAATTGATGGCGGATTCCTTGTCCTTAACCACCGACGCGCTGTACGAGGGAGTCACGCTCTCAATCTTGGTGGTGTCGAACTTGCCGTTTTCATCTCTTGCGTATTCAACGTCAACGTATCCCTCCAGGAACATGAAGCAGAATACCTCGTCCTGGAACTGCTCGATGGATTTATAGGGTTCCTCGGTAAAGGACTCCTTGGCGCCTGCGTAGTCTCTCTCAAGCTCTTCCTTGAAAAGCTTGAGCGTCAGCTCGTAGTCGGCAAGAAGCTGGGCGTTCGTCACCGAATCGGGCTTGGTCGAAACGGCCTTCTTGTAACCGATGGAGAGGGTGTGCTTATTGATCGCCTCCACCATGGTGGCGTAATCCGCGCTGTATGCACCTGCCGTAGGGGTTTTACCAACCTGCTGGTAGAGGTTGATCAGCTCCTTGATACGGTCATTAGCTCTGCCCGTGGCCGCCGTGGACAGCGCATCGTCAGCACCCGTGGAGCCCGAGCCAAGCGTCTGGGTTCTGTAGTTCTGCAGACCCACAATGTCGGTGGAATACATGGTGGACGAGCCCGTGTAAACGGGATCGAGGTACACGTACATATTGAAAAGCACGTCCTCGATGGTCAGGGGCTGACCGTCGGAGAACTTGATACCGTTTTTGATCACGAAGGTATAAACCGTGGTATCGTCACCGCTGTTGTGAACGATGGACAGATCCTTGACAACAACGGCCTCGTCATCGCCGTATGCGACGGTAACCTCGCCGTTCTCGTAGCCCGTCGTGAGCATACCGATTTGAGTCATGGATACGATGGTGCTGTCATTGGCGCTGGTTGCAAAGAAGGGGTTGAACAAGCCGTCAAGCTGTTCGGTCATAATAACGAATGCATCAGGTGTCTGGGTTGTGCCGGAGTCCTTCGAGCAACCGACCAGCAACACAGAACCGACGAGCATTGCCGCGCAAAGCACAATGCACAAAATTCTCTTTTTCATAAATGCCTCCATATAGTTTCAATAAATTTTGAACGAAAGTTATTCTTCAGACCAAGTGATATAAATCTTTATGACAGTTTCCTTGACGGTTCCCGTTTCGTAATCCACAAAGAGCCGTCTTCCGTCAAGATTCTCGCTGATCTCCTCGGTCATGGCCTCATCGAAATATGCAGAGGCAAAAACCTTACCGTCAAGCTTCGGGAAATCTTTCATACTGACGTTTCCCGTCGCTTCGCTCACCTTAGGAATCTCGAGCGTGATCTTTTGCTTGGATCCGATCAATTCAAATTCGCCGGATTCGTTTTGAGAGTAGAATTCGTAGGTAAAGAAGGGTGCCCAGGCGGCGTACAGAACCATCTCGCCGTCGGTCAGCGAGGCGGGATCCACGACGTCCTTGTCAAAATCCCACATGCCGCTGTAGGTGTAGGCCTGCTCCCTTCCCGACTCGGACGTGGGAACGCCGAAAATGTCCAAGGGATTGCCGTCACCGTCAACAACAGGGGTTCGTTCTCTGTACCAGCCGATCTGGAAATAGTTATTGGTTCCGTCAATTTTTGCAAGCTTGAATATACCCTCGCCGCGAATGGGATCATCGGGTGCGAGAAGCGCGACACCCGTTTTGCCCTCGGAATTGGTCACAGCATCGTCTTCGCTAAAAACCTCAACAATGGTGACGTTCTGGGTATTGTTCACAAATGCTCCGCCCGCATCAAATCTGACCTTTACGGAATATCCGTCCTTGGCAAGAGAATCGTAAATATTGCCTGCCCCGCAGGCCGCAAGGCTCATAGCGAGAGCTATGAGCACAACGGCGGCAAGGGCTTTTGTGATGATGTTTCTCATGTTTTTCTCCGAAATTTCCCACCGTAATCAAGCATCAGCGCTATCGGTGTTTTCGTTCGTATCTTGCGTGTCTTGTGTGTCTTCGGCGGGCTCGTTGACAGGTGCGTCAGCAGGCTCGTCAGCGGGTTTTGCTTCCGCAACCGGAGCGGTCTTCTTGGCCTTGACGTAAAGAACGCAGAATACAACCGCCAGGGCAAGGGTGAGTACAAGACCTGCCAGCGTTGCGATCATCAACGCCGTCTGCGTATTGAACGCGCTATCGGGGGCCGTCGTGCTGTCATCCGACGTGGTTTCCTCGCCGGGTTGTTCGCCCTGGATGTATTCAAGGTCCTTGATTCTCTGCTCTGCCTTACGGAGGATTTCGTAATTGGTCACGAGTCCTCGCTGGGTGTCGGACGTGATCTTATCGTACGCGGCTCTTGCGGCCAGGACAAGATCCTTGTCTGCCAGAGTGATATTCTCAGGCAGTGCGTTGATCGCCGCGATGGCCGCCAGCGTGGTGGCATCAGCCGCCGCCTCGCCGCTCACCGTCATGGTGAAATACTGTCCGAGGACGAACGAATCGTAATTCAGACCGTTGGCTGGTCTGACCATGACGATGTTACTGTCAACGCGGCCAATGTAGTCTACGAAGTTCGCGCCGTAGTAGATAACGGCGGGCGTTTCGGTTGCGTTCCACATGAAGTAAGGAACGATTCCGAGTCCCTGATAAACCAGCGTTTCACCCGTGTAGGTATCCTGATACTGGTATTCGCCCGTGGCGGGAAGATTCTCGGCAGAGAGCCAATAGCTGTAATCGTACTCTTCCTCGAGAACGGGCGCCTCGTAGCTTGCAAAGGATACCATCGTCAGCGAGTCGCAAGCGTAGAATGCCTTGTGTCCGATGGATCTAAGTGTGGAAGGAAGCACAACCTGAACCACACCCGAGCCTGCAAACGCCTGCGCCGTGATTCGCACGGTGCCGTCGGCCACCTTCACCGCTGTGTCATCACCCGTATAGGTAATGAGCTCAAGACCGTTCGGTACAACGCGGTAAAGCATACCGTCTATGACCTTGACGGTTTCGCTGACATCATAGGTAAACGTGGGCTTCTCAAACACTTCGCCGTTGAATTCCTCGGAAACCGTGGATTCAAACTTGGAAAGATGACACATGGCAAACGGATTTTCACCAATATCGGCAAGCTTCTCTCCGAGCTTGACTTCAAACTCGGTCATGGTCTCCTTGAGGAATGCGCTGTCGCCGATGCGAACCGCACCCGTGAGGTCAACCGCCGTAATGCTCGTATAAGCGAAGGCATAATCGCCAACCTCGGAAATCAGCTCCGAACCGATGGTGCTACAAAGTGCATCACAGTAGGAAAACGCGCCCTCACCGAGCGTGATGTTTTCCTTGCCGAAAACAACCTCGGTCAGTTTATCGTTATACACGAAAGCGTATTTCTCAACGGTCTCGGCAGACGAGAGATCAACGCGCGCAAGCATTGCCTCGCAGAACGCGCTCTCTCCGATCGTCTTGACCGACGAAAGGTCGATATTCTCGAGCTTTACGCAAAGGTTGAATGCTCTTGCAGGAATCTTCTCAATACCGCTACCCAGCTTGACCGAGGTCAGCTCACGGCAGAACTCGAACGCTCCCTCACCGATGGATACGGCGGAGGAAAGATCGACGGACGTGAGGATG
>JAEIGA010002947.1_pt1 | contig 26827 bp, 29 predicted proteins | sample 9270691 | NCBI WGS metagenome assembly JAEIGA01 (sample SAMN17057246, study PRJNA624740) | gut metagenome | biome: biome; isolation source: fecal sample | host: Bos grunniens | place: China: Xizang | collected 2019 | reverse complement strand
GGTATAGTCAATAGCTTCATTTTCTTCTTTTTGTTTTAATTTCGCGGTTTCATATTCAACTATCGATTTTTTCTCGCAATGTGTTGCTACAAGTCCATTGTAATCAGTAGTATCTTTCAAGATGGATAAATCTTTAAATATTTTTTCCAAATCATCATCTGTTTCCAGGTCCATGAATATTTTAAATGATATTGGATTTAATGTAACCATTTTTTCCATTTCTTCAAGGGTATTGGTACCGGCTTGAAGTTCAAAATTAACAACAGATTTATTTTTAGCTATTTCAATTTTTTCTTTCAGCGCTTTGTAGGTATTTGTTTTTGGAATTGTATTTGGCATATCAATTACTGTAGTAAATCCTCCGTTTGCAGCACTTAAACTGCCTGTTTTAAAATCTTCTTTCTGAGTTAATCCGGGATCTCTAAAATGTATATGTGGATCTATAAATCCTGGCATCAGATAGTTGTTTTTGATATCAATAACATTATCTGATTTTATGGGAATTTTTGAAATATCAGTAATTTTACCATCTTCGACTTTTATATTGTATTCGCCAGACATATCAACTAATTTACAATTTTTTATAACTAAATCCATTGTCAATCTTCCTTAGAGTTATAATTTCATATATGTTTTTCACTGTTTTTAAATCATAAGTTTTTTTTAATTTAAGAATTATATTTAATTTTATGTCCCAAGTTTCAAAAATTCTTAAAAGAGATAAAAAATTATTCTTCGATGATTTGGATTGTGAATGTAGTAATTCCATTGCCTCATCAGACATTAATTTAGTAGCTGACTTTACTGAATATAATCCTTTACATAATGGTCATTTTCATTGCATGAAAACTGCCAAACATATGTTTCCCGACTCGTTATTTGTAGCTATTGTGCCGGGCTTATTTGAGAGAAGTGGCAGAGGTATCCCATATATATTGCCTAGGGAAATTCGGGCAGAAATCGCAATTTCAGTTGGGGCGGATATTGTTGTTGAAGGTCCGCCAATGGGAATAATGGGATCTGGTCAATATTCATTATGCTTATGTAAAATGTTCAAGGCGTTAAACACAAGTTACATCCCTAGGGGATATAAACCTGTTGAAGGTTTTGATGAAATTTTAAAAAGGATAAATATGGGACATCATATCGCGCCAAAACCATATAAGATTGTGGATAAGACAACTAATGAAATTATCTTAAAAGATAAACTGGAAGAAGATAATTATGTAATAACCTCATTTTCAAATTCTTTAAGTAAAATTGGCTTTGATTATACGAATAAGTTTATTTTTGTTGAAAGAATAGAAGGTGTAAGCGGAACTTTGATTCGTGAAAGTATTTTAAATGATAACTTTGATGGCGTTTTGGACATGATGCCCTCAGAAACAATCGAGGTTTTAAAACGGGAAATTAAAAACGATTCAATAATTTATGGAATTCGAGATGTTGAATCCATATTGGATACAGCTAATAATTATGATTTTGAGCAATTATCCACCTTAAATTTATTTAATGATAAATTGGCTAAAAACATTATTGACAATGGGCCTTATAATGATTTAGAACAATTAGAAAAATCAATATTGTACGGTTTTTCATCTCATTTTCGCCAAAGGGTGTTGAGCATATTAGAAAATCCAATTCCTAAAAAAATCATTTCAGATTATATTGATAAATATCCTTCAAATATTAGAATATTGGGATATAAAAATAAAGAAAGTTTGGAAAAATTTATAAAAAAAGTAAATAATGAAAATATTTCATTATTTAATGGGTTAAAATAGCATTAATAACATTTTGCGGATTTTTAAGAGCAAATAATGCATCTATAAATGTTGGGTAACTTGCATTTAATAAGAATAAATAAAGTATATAGTATAATACAAGCAATACTAACAATACCAATATTATGGTTAATAAGATGTCTATAATGCCCATAGGTTCTTTTCCATCTTGATAACTTAAATTGTGTATAGCTTTATCTTCTTCATCAGTAATTAATTCTTGCTCTTTTAATATTTCAGGTTCTAGTTCTGTTTCAGGTTCAACTTTTTCTTTAGGCCTGAGTCTTTCTTTGAGTTTAAATCTTTCTTTAGGTTTATTTTGTCCACTTGAAGGTATTTCTTGTTCAACTGCTTCTTCTTTTCTTGGAGCGTATTCTTTTTTAGTTAAAGAACCATATTGTGCTTCATCTTTAGCTAATTGTTCTCTTAAAGGAATGTCCTCTTCATCAAAGTATAAATCATCCAAATATTTTTCGTATTTATCTTCTAAATCTTGTCTTGCACTGGTAGTTTGTGGTTCGTAATCATGATCAGGGTAAATGAAATCATCATCACTTGCTTGAGTTAAAATTTCTTCTTCTGCATAATCTAATTCATCTTGAGCGGTTTGTGGGATTTCTTCGATTTCTTGAATCTCTTCCATTTGTGGAGCTTCTTCCATTTGTGGGATTTCTTCGATTTCTTGAATCTCTTCCATTTGTGGGACTTCTTCTATTTCTTCCATTTGAGCTTCTTGATATAGGCTTTCAGTATTATCATCTAAATAAGAAGATTCAAAACCGCCTTCAATTTCAATGTTGCTTCTAATGTTGTAGGGTGAATCTTCACTTATGATTTTATATTCTTGAGAATCTGATGGTGCTTCAAATTCAACATCCTCTTCTTGAACATTGTAGATGTTATCATCAACGATCACTTCGACTTCTTCAGTTTCAATTGGGTCTTGTTCGACTGCAGGTTCACTTTCTTGTTTATTATCGCCTGTTTCGAGTCCAACAATTTTTGCTAAACATTCTTCACAGTAAACTTTGCCTGCAATTTCTAAACCACATTCTTTACAAAGGGCTTTTCCACAAATACCACATACATCAGTACCTTCTCTGTCAGGATGATAATAACATTCCATAAATAACACGCTCTAATGAATTAATTAATATTATTTAATATATCTTTTTTCTATTTATATAAAACTTGTTATTATTTTTGCGTTTTTTTAATTATTTTTTCAACAACAATCTCAGATGCAATTAAATCATCAGCTGTTGATAAAAAACTACCTAAAGTATTGCTATTAATTTTATAAATTATTTCATTATCTTTCAATTCAGATTCAACAAAATTTTTGTTATCGATTTCAAGGGAATCATACACTAATCTTGCAGAATCTTCATTTTTATAATTTAAACAAATTTTTCCTTTAATTTTCATTGTTCCACTATTTTTTGTCATTCCTTTTTTTAAGATATTTTTTTTCTTAGATATGGTAACATTTATTAATAACTTAATTAATATATTTAAGTATTCTATCTTTACGATATATAATTTTTATATAGCTATTGTGGAAATTAATTGTATTATAGCTATTTTTAATTTAAAACATGAATTTAATGTTATGTTTATTCGGAGGAATTATTATGGTTCGTGCTTATACAAGAAGAGAATATATTAGAAAAAACCCAAATTCAAGAATTGTACAATATGATATGGGTAACTTAAGAGATGAATTCCCAGTATCTGTAAGTTTAGCTGTTAAAAAACCAACTCAAATTAGACACAATTCTTTAGAAGCTGCAAGGATTGCTTCTAACAGATTAATGCAAAGAGCTGCAGGTAGGATGGGTTACCACTTAAAATTAAGAGTATATCCTCACCAAATTGTTAGAGAAAACCCAATGGCAACTGGTGCAGGTGCGGATAGGGTACAAAGCGGTATGAGAAATGCTTTTGGTAAGCCAATCAGTGTTGAAGCTGTCGTTAAAAAAGATCAAAGAATTATTACTATTGATTGTCAAGAAAGACACTTCGAACAAGCTAAAGTTGCTTTAAAAAGAGCAGGCATGAAAATGCCAGTTCCATGTAAAATTGTTGTCGACAAAGGCGCAGATTTAATTAAATAAATTTTTTAATTAATTCTTTACTCTTTTTTTTTATTTTCATTCTATTTTTTTCTTACTGATTTCCTTGTTTTATAATTAAATATTTAAACTTTAAAAATCATATTAAAATATAATATTGACTATGTTTTTTATCAAATATTGTCAATGTATTAATCACTTTCAAACCAAGAGGTTATTTCATGTATGTTATAAAATTTGAGGATTTAAGTAAATCCGATATCGGAATTGCAGGTGGAAAAGGTGCTAATTTGGGGGAATTAACTCAAGCAGGCATTCCAGTACCGCCAGGTTTTGTAGTAACTGCACAAGCTTACGAAAAATTCATGGAAGAGGCTGGAATTAATGATAAAGTCATGAGTATTCTTGATGAAATTGACATTAATGATACTAAAGCTCTTCAAGCGGCTGCTGAAGAAATTAAAGATATGATTAAGAAATCTTCCATTCCAGAAGACATGATTTTATTAATTCGTGAAGCTTATAACCAACTTTGTCAAAGAGTTGGGGAAGAAGATACTGATGTTGCTATCCGTTCTTCAGCTACTGCAGAAGATTTACCTGAAGCTTCTTTCGCTGGTCAACAAGATACATTCTTGCATGTTTCTGGTGATGATGAAGTAATTGAATATATTAGAAGATGTTGGGCTTCTTTATTTGAAGCAAGAGCCATTTTCTACAGAGAAGAAAATAATTTTGAACATTCTAAAGTATATATTGCCGTTGTTGTTCAAAAAATGGCAAATGCGGATAAAGCAGGAGTAATGTTTACTGCACACCCATCCACTGGTGAAGAAATTGCGTTAATTGAAGGATCATGGGGACTTGGTGAATCTGTAGTGTCTGGAGATGTGACTCCGGATAATTATCAAGTTGATAAAGCTAACAATGATATTATCAATGTAACTATCAGTGATAAAAAAGTAATGTATACTAACGATGAAGATGGAACAAGTGTCAAAATCGACGTTCCTGAAGAAAAAAGAAAAGAAAGAGTATTGTCTGACGAAGAGCTCATAGAATTAACTGAAATGGGTAAAAGAGTTCAAGCCCATTACGGAGAACCGATGGACACTGAATGGGCATTTGAAAATGGCGAGTTATTCATGTTACAAGCAAGACCTATTACTACCTTAGGTGATGCTGTAGAAGAGGCTGCTGATGCTTCTTCACAACTTGGTGAAGTTCTTGTAAGGGGTCTTGGTGCAAGTCCAGGAATGGCATCTGGTAAAGTTAAAATAGTTTTAGACATTGATGAATTAGATAAAATTAAAGATGGCGACATCATGGTCACAACTATGACTACTCCAGATATGGTGCCTGCTATGAGAAGGGCTAGTGGTATTGTAACTGATGAAGGTGGTGTAACCTGTCATGCATCAATTATTTCCCGTGAACTCGGAATCCCTTGTGTTGTAGGTACTGGTGATGCAACTACAGCTTTAAAAGAAAATTCTGGTGTAACCTTAGATGGTAAAAAAGGATTAGTATTTGATGGAATTACAGAAACTAAGGAAGAACCAGCTGCAGTTCAAGCGGTTGCCGGTGCGGCAGCTCCAATCATTACAGTAACTGAAGTAAAAGCTAATGTTAGTATGCCTGAAGCTGCAGAAAAAGCAGCTGCAACTGGTGCAGATGGGGTTGGCCTTTTAAGAACTGAACATTTAATGTTGACTGCAGGTGTTCACCCTTATAAATTCATCCTTGATGGAAGAGAAGATGAATTGATTGATACAATTGCAGAAAATGTTCAAATTGTGGCAGATGCATTCTATCCAAAACCTGTATGGTATAGAACTTTAGATGCTCCTACTGATGAATTCATTACCTTGGAAGGTGGAGAAAACGAGCCTAGAGAACACAACCCAATGCTTGGTTGGAGAGGAATTAGAAGAGAACTTGATCAACCTGAGATTCTTCAGTGTGAATTTAAAGCTATTAAAAAATTGCACGAACAAGGATACACAAATATTGGTATTATGATTCCTTTATCCCAAAGTCCGGAAGAGCTTGTAAAAGCTAAAGAGCTTTGTTCTGAAATTGGCTTTGAACCTCATAAAGATGTTGAATTCGGTATGATGGTTGAAATTCCAGCAGCTGCAATAATGATTGATGAGTATATTGATATTGGTATCGACTTTGTAAGTTTGGGAACCAATGATTTGACTCAATACACTCTTGCAGTTGACAGAAACAACGAGTTTGTAGCAAAACACTACTCTGAAGAACACCCTGCAGTAATGAAATTGATTGAAAGAACAATCAGAAAATGTGCTGAAGCAGGTGTAAAATGCAGTATTTGTGGTCAGGCAGGTAGTGTTCCACACATTGTTGAAAAACTTGTTGAATTTGGAATTACAAGTGTATCTTCAAATACTGATGCTATAGCTGATGTTAGAAAGACTGTTGCTAGAGCTGAACAAAAAATTATTCTTGACGCTGCTCGTAAACGTTTAGAATAATCTTTTTATTTCTTTTTTTATTTTATTTTTATTAAATTATACAAATTAGGTTATTTTATGGACGAAAAACCAATAGATAAAGAAATTATTTTAGAAGAATTGTCTGAAATGCATAAATTGGATTATGATTATGCTGATGGTAGAATCTTAGGTTCAATGTGTACTGAAGCACATCCGTTTGCTAAAGAGGTTTATTTTAAGTTTTTGGATACTAATTTAGGTGACCCTGGATTGTTTAAAGGTACAAAATTAATTGAGAGAAAGGTTATTGAATCCATCGGTGAATTATTATCTATTGAAAATCCTTATGGTAATATTGTAACTGGTGGAACAGAAGCAAATTTAATGGCTATACGAGCTGCTAGAAATCATGCTAGAAAGTATAAAGGCATAACTGATGGGGAAATTATTATTCCTGCCTCAGCTCATTTTTCATTTAAGAAAGCTGCAGATATGTTAAATTTAAAAATTGTGGAAGCAAATCTCGATGAAAATTATAAAATTGATGTTAACTCATTAAAATCATTGATTTCTGATAATACAGTTGCAATTGTGGCAATAGCCGGGACTACTGAATTAGGTTTAATTGACCCTATTGAAGAAATTTCAGAAATCGCTTTCGAGAATAATATTTATTTCCATGTTGATGCTGCTTTTGGGGGATTTTCCATTCCTTTTTTAAGAAAGTTAGGATTTGATTTACCTGTTTTTGATTTTTCATTAAGGGGTGTTTGTTCAATTACAGTTGATCCTCATAAAATGGGATTGGCTCCAATTCCTGCTGGAGGAATTATATTTAGAAAAGAAGAATATTTGGAAGTTATGGCTGTAGATTCCCCTTATTTAACAGTTAAAACTCAATCAACAATTGTGGGAACTCGTTTAGGCGCCTCTTCAGCTGCAACTTATGCAGTCATGAAATATTTTGGTAAAGAAGGGTACTCTAAATTAGCAAAACAATTAATGGACAATACTATGTTTTTTAAAGAGGGTTTGGATGAATTAGGTTATAAAGTTGTCTGTGAACCTGAATTGAACATAGTTGCTTTTAATCATCCGGATATGGAAACAGATGTTTTAGCTAGAAAATTAGAAAAATTGGGTTGGAAAACTTCTGTTGCTAAATGCCCTGTGGCTATTAGGGTAGTTTTAATGAATCATATAAAATTAAACCATATAAAAGAATTATTAGAAGATTTAAAAGAAATATTCTAACTTTTAATCTTCTTCAATATTTTCAACATACATTAGGGGATAATTGAGTTCTTCAATGAATTCAATTCTAATTACTGCGGTAACATTATCTACTTTTGTAAATATTTTAACATCCAACATATCACCAGTAAGTGAAGTGTAGTCAAATTCTGTCATTGACTCCTCAAGTTTGTCAAATCTGATTTTAACTTTCACATCTTCAATAGCAGGTTGCAGTTTTAAGGATTCTTCCATAGCTCTCTCAAGGCTTTCTTTAGTATCTTTGTTTATTGGAGTTCCTACAAACTGGTGGAATAATGCCCCCATGCTTATTGCGCCTTCGAAAATAGCTCTTTCTCTAGTGCTTATATTTGAAAAATATTCCTTGTCAACATCCAATTACATTCCCCCATTCAAGAACAATATCTTTTCATAAATCAATTCAGATGGAATAGGATTTATGCAGAAATAGAATAGGATTGCAGATATTATTAAAACAGTCACGAAAATATAAATTCTATTCTCTTTAGGATATAAAAATGAGAATATAAGTCCGATAATTAAGAATGCTCCGCATATAATTAATGCAAATGATTCCTGAGGGTTATCTTTAAGTATCTCATTATTTATAGCATCTTCACTTTTTAATTCTCCTTCAATAATCAGTCTGTTTGCTGTTGATCCGATAGGATCGCATGTGATTAGATATATTGAATTATCTCCCTCAAAATTAACATCCGCTGTTTCAGGCACAATTTTTGTATTTACAACATTATAAGTTAATTCTCCAATGCTTGGCCATTCAAGCAATAATGAGTCTCCAATTGATAGTTCATTTAATCTTAGAAATGGTGAACCTTGCAATGTTCTATGTCCATATAAAACAATAGGGCCTTGTGTTGGAATATTATCTCCAGGATCTTGTAAAACGCCTTGATTTAGTGATACATTATTAATTTTTTCATTAACGCCAATACTAGGTATTACAATAGCGGGTGCTTCAATATTTCTTTCTACAGCCACTTTTGAAGAAAAATAATTTACTTCACCCATTGCATATAAACCTATTATCAATATACAAATGATGATTATTATAGTGGAAATACTTGGTTTATTCATATTTTAACATTTGTTAAATAGTAATATAATACTTTTCTTAAATTTCAGTATGTGGAGTTGATTTCAGTTATCATCCAATTGGGTGCATGGCTTGTTGGAATTGTTAATACGATATTGTCCATATTGTTTATAATATATTCCACTTTATCTTGTGGTGTTTCAATTAAAAGCATATATTGTGCATTCAAATCGCCCAAATTAATTTGTCTTTCATAATTTGATAATTTCACACCGTAATTTTTTAGTAAATCCATAGTTTCCTTTTCATCATATCCGTTAATTATTGATCCTTTAAGTAGCTCTAACACATCGGATGAAAATGATTTTGTATTTTCGTTTGGATTTGTATTGTTTCCTTTAACTAACATGCTGGATTTTGAATATTCTGAATCGATTTCGCCATTGTCTTCATATCTCATTATTGCTAAAACGGTGCAGCCGCTTATATCAGGAGTCGTATTATTCAGAACATAACTTTCATTTGTATAAGTGTTGTTTGTGTAGATGTCTACAATGCTACCTACATTTATGAGCCCGGCTCCTGCTTGGAGCCTTGAAATTAAGACAGGTACGGATACTGTATTTGGCACTTCGAATTTAATTTTTGATAATACTTCGGCATTGTTTTCATTTACCATTTGTATTGCCTGATATGTTGGAAGAATTACATTTTTACTTTCATTTGAGTAAATGGCCATTGTTCTATTGTATTTATCTTGATTGGAATTAATGGATTTGATATGGAAAGATTTCCAATCTTTTGTTGCTTGTGCTAAAATATCTATTTGTCCAATTTCTTCGGGACTTTTTGCATTGTTTATTTTATTTTCTAATGAAAATGCATTAGGGGATGCTGTTAATGCTCCAGTATATAAATCATGAAGTTCATTGAGCTTTGTTGTCTTTGCCAGTGTCAATTCCTCTTGATAAGGTTCATATATTATAAAGTAATATGCGGAGATAATTATTGTGGTCAATATCAATGTTGTAATAATTACTCCTATTTTTTTCTTTTTTTCATCATCACTTATATCAATCGAATTAGGGCTTAAATAAACTCCGAGTTTATGGTTTAATCTTTTCAGTGGTGTTAGTTCATCATCTTTTTTATTAGGTTTTGGATAATTTTTAGAAAATTCTTTTTTCAATTCTTTAGTTTCTTCAAAACCTTTTGGAAATAATGGGTCTCTTGGCTTTTTACTATTCATTTTTCATACTCCTAATAGTTAATGCAATGATGGTTAATTTAATTAAAAGGAGTAATGAGCTCATTTATTAATTAAATTAATTATTAGGTAGTATAAGCAGAATAATAGTAATAATAATGCCGGTATGTTTATATTAAACACGACTATTTTGATTGGAAGTATTAATAACAATATTAATATACATGATATTGCTATCAAAGGTATGTTGTCAAATTTAGGATATCTGATATTGCTTATCATAAGCAATGAGACTAGAGTGCTTAATATTAATGCAATATAGGGGTGGAATAATCCGCTAAGGTATAGTGATGCCATTATAAATGACATTCCTGGAATAGGAAAACCTATGAAATCTGTTGTATCGATTTTTCCTGCAATTACATTATATCTTGTTAATCTTAAGATTCCGCAGGAAACAATTAATAAGCTAACCAGTATTACTATTATTTGAAAAATGCCTGGGGTGGTGTTGATGCAACAATAAAGAAATATTGCCGGTGCTACTCCGAATGAAACGATATCGGATAATGAGTCAATATTTTTCCCAAAACCTAATTCGTCTTGCCTATTTATTTTACGTGCTACCCAACCATCAGATGAGTCGAACATGATTGCAATTATCATCAATATTGCGGCTATTCTAAATTCATGGTTTATGGAACATATTATGGATAGAAATCCTGATGCCATATTTAATAGTGATATGATATCTGATAATGCAATAAAATTTTTCATATTTGTTTTTTCAATTTTCATGTTCAAACTCCAGTAATACTTTTTACTTTATTTCTTATTAATTTTATCTTTCTTTTCGCTTAATTTTTATGTAAATTTCTATTTATTAATCGACATTTGTTATTTTTATTGAATATTATAGATTATTTTATATTTTACAAATTTACTTGTATTGTTAATTATGTTTTTATTTATAATTATTGTTTTGCTTTTATTCGTCATTTGAATATTATTTATCATATTTTTCCTAAAAAAATAAGTTTAACGATAAAATATATATAATAATATTTTTAATAAATATTAATTGTTAGACTTTCATAAACAATCTTGAAATTCTTTCATTAAATGTTGATAAAACGTTTTTAGAAAAGAATTAGGGGGTTGTTTTAGTAAAACAAATTAGATTAATATTGATGCGAGTAGTTAAATGATTGAAGATAATATACGTGTCCTTAGGCAGGCTGCAAGACTTTCAACTGACAGTAATTATAAGATAGAAAAAAGTTGGTGTGTTATTGCAGGAAATGCGGGATTAGTTGATGAAATGGCATATAAAGCTATTGCATCTAATCATAATGTTAAAATCTTATTTAGGGAGCATGTAATATTAAATGATGGTAAATTAGACAAGAAGTTTGATTTTATCATGCTTCATGGCAATGCCATTATCATTAATGGGTACAGAACTCTTACCAATCAATGTGGTGGGGCTTATGTTAATATCTCACAGAGATGCATAAACAATGAACCAAATTTAATGGTATTGGTCGCACCGGAAGATACAATTAAAGAAATTGTATCAATTCTTGAAAAGTCTAAAGTATCATTTTCCATCTTACAAGAATCGCAAACTACTGGTTTCATTGATGTTGATTTTAATAATGAAGTCAAACTACCGAATTTTATCAAGTCTGCGTTAAAACCATTTTACGGTGTAAATGAAGTTGTTTTATCAACTGTTTTAATTTCAGTTGATAATGACGAGGATATTGGAAAAGTTCAAAGTATAGCTACATCTAACAGAATTTTCGTTATAGATTTTAAAGATATTGTAACGGAGGGTTTATCATGAACATTTTTGGAAAAGAAGAAGAGGAAGAACCACAAGTTAATGACACCAAAGTTATTAGCAATAGTTTAGGAATTGATTTAGGAACATTAAATACTGTAATTGCAAAACCTTCAGGAGATAAATTTGATTTATACCAAATTCCATCTGTTGTTGCAGTTAAAAAAGATGATCCTTCAGAAGTTTTAGCTGTTGGTGAAGAAGCTAAAAGAATGCTTGGAAGAACTCCTGAGGACATTCTTGCAGTAAGACCTTTGAAAAAAGGAGTCATTGAAAATGTTGTCCAAGCTCAAGCATTATTGATTAAGGCAATGCAGATAGGTATTAATGAAGGAGAACGTGTTGGAAGAATAGTTATTGGTATTCCTGGAGATGCTTCTGAAGTAGAAAAAAATGCTGCTGAAGAAATAGGTAGGAAAGCAGGTGCACAGAACATTTTAGTTATAAGCGAAGGGCTTGCCGCAGCTATTGGTGCGGGATTACCTATTGCGGAACCAAACGGTACTATGGTTGTAGATATTGGTGCTGGATCAACTGATATTGTTATTATCTCTCTTGGTGGAATCAACGATATTGAAACTGTTAGATGTGGTGGAGATGATATTGATAACAAAATTGTTGAACTTGTAGAAGAAAGATATGATGTAGCTATCGGAATTCATGATGCTGAATCCGCTAAAATTGAAGTTGGTATGGTTCACTGTTCAGAACAAATCGAAAACTTAAGTGTTGAAGTCATTGGTAAATCTTTAGAAACTAATAGGCCTAAAAAAGTTATAATTGATTCAATGCTTGTTGCTGATGCTGTTGAGCCATTCATGCAACAAATCGTCGGTGGATTAAATCAAATCTTAGAAAGATTATCCCCTGAATTAATGATGGGCGTTTACAATAATTCTGTTGCTGTTGGTGGAAGCTCAAGACTTCGTGGTGTTAAAGAAAGAATTTTCGATGAAATTTCTATTCCAGTGGAACTTTCTGATGATCCTATGACTGTTGTGGCAAAAGGTACTGCTATTGTTGCTGCTGAACCTCTTGCATTAGAACCTGAAGTTCGTCTTAGAGCTATGAAATAAATATTTAATTATTTATTTCTTTTTTTTTACTTTTTTTTACTGATTTTTATGGATATTTTAGGAATTGATGAAGCAGGTAGAGGATCTGTTTTAGGGCCTATGGTTATTGCGGGTGTTGTTGTTCCTGAAAAAATGGGTAAAGTTCTTGAAAGAATGGGTGTTAAAGATTCTAAGAGGCTTACTCCAAATAGGCGGATAATTCTATCTAGAAAATTAAAAAAGATGTTCGAATATGAAATTGTTGTTATTTCGGCTCGTGAAATTGACGATTTAAGAGCTAATGGTGTAAATCTCAATGAAATAGAAAAAAATGCCATGGAAAACATAATTTTAAAATTAAATCCTAAAAAAGCTATTGTCGATGCTGTTGATGTTAAAGCGGAACGTTTTCAAGAAAATTTATGCAATGACACAGGAATTGAGGTAATTGCTGAACATAAAGCAGATGATAAGTATATTGAAGTTAGCGCCGCTTCCATTATTGCTAAAGCTGAAAGAGATGATTATATTAAAGAGATTAATAAGGAATATATTAAATCTGGGGGGATTGGTTCAGGTTATCCTTCAGACCCAACTACAAAAAAATTTTTAACTAATTATACTTATGATGAAATGCCGGATTTTGTTAGAAAATCTTGGGCCACAGTAGCTAAAATGAAGTAATTCTGCCCTTTTTTAAATAATATTTAAGTATAGGAACTAATAAACTATTTTTATAAACACTTTTTCAATATTAGATAGATGATGAATATGATTATAGAGTATATTATGCCTTTTATTGATGGAGTAGTGGAGATATTCACTCAAGGAGGAATTATTACTTATATAATTCTTTTTATTGGTATTTATGGTCTCATTATTGCATTAAGAAAGATAGCATATCTTAAAAAAATTAGTAAAGTAGACACAACTGAAATTTTTGGTGTTGTTACAGCATCTATGGAAAGGGGAGGTGCTGTTGAAGCCTTAAAACAAATTAATGGTTTTAAAAATCCTATTTCTAGAATTATTTCTGAAACTTTAAAAATTGGTTATAAGAACAAAACTGAAGTTGAAGAAAGTATGGAGCAAATTTTCATTGTTGAAGTTGGAAAAATGACTAAAGGGATGAATACTATTAAAACTATTATTGAATTAGCTCCATTTTTAGGTTTAATTGGTACTGTTATTGGTATTTGGATGACTTTCAAATCATTAGGAGTTCATCCTGATTCTGCTGCAATGGCTGAAGGTATTTACACTGCTTTAACCACAACTATTATGGGTATGTTTGTAGCAATTGTGCTAATACCACTCCACACTTATATCCAAGGCCTTATTGAAGCAGAAATGGATAAAATTGAACTTGCTACTAAAATGACTAATTGGGGTTATGCAGTAGTTAAGGTTAGAGTCGATTCAAATGTTGAATGCGCTCTTGAAGCTTTACAAGAAGCAGAAGGTGTTGTTAATACAAGATTAATTTCTGATCCTTATGCAAATATTAAAGTTTCATTTAAGCCAAGTATGTTAGATAAAAGTATTTCAAATATTATCTTAGAGAAGTGTAATGTTAATGCTGAAATTACTGAAAGTAAACTAAAACAATAGGTGATTCGATGGCTATTGATATTGGAAAACATAAAAAGAAGGTTTCAGATAGTAAACCTAACATTAATTTAGTTCCTTTCATTGATATTTTATTCACAATCATGATATTTCTAGTGGTTACTAGTAATTTTTCAGCTACTGATGTTCAAACGGATGATTCTAGTGTTGTAGATGATGCGACTGGAAAACCTAACGTTACTGATGTTTCTGGTGATGCAGAATATTATGTAATGCCTGTAGCTAATTTACATAAGGTTACAGTTAACGGTCAAGATCGGTCGGATGCAATAGCGGGCAGTTCAGTTGGAGTTCAAGCAAGAGTAATTGATGAAGGTCAAGTTACAATCAAACCTGGGGAAATTGTCATAAATACTCCTCCGGGAATTTCAGTTGACATGGCAGTTAAACGTCCGGAAGTTTAAAAATCGAGGGATGAAAATGTATACGGGTAGAATTTTATCAGCGGGTATGAATAGTGATGGCAAACCTTTTGTGGCATACAGAGTATCAAGTAGGTCATTTCCAAATAGGAAATGTTTAAAATATGATGATCGCGCAGCTGTTGTTCCGATAGAAGGTTTTGAAAAAGATATCTATAAAAATGCTTATATTTCTTACAATTCTATTAAAATTGTAGATGATAAAATCGTTGTTTCCAATGGTTCTCAAACAGATGTTATAGCCGATAAAATTGGTGTAGGAATGAATATTAGGGATGCAATGGCATATTCCTTGCTTACTATGGATTATGAAAAAGATGATTATAATACTCCAAGAATTGCTGCGGCTGTCACATCAACAGATAATGAAGATGAATATGAGTGTTATATAGGTATTGTTAATGATGGCAAAATATTAGTCGAGAAGGTTCCATATGGTGAAGCAGCATTTATTTCAACATATGGTAGTCAAGTGCCTGACAAAGTAGATTTTGATGCTAAAACTTCTGAAGCGGCTGCAAAATATATTTTTGATGAAGGTACTTTTGCAAATTATGAAAAACCAGTCACATCTTGTGCTGCAGTTTTTGATGGAGAATGGGCAATTGATGTCTATAATCCATAATTTTTCTTTTTTTTTAAATTTTTTAGATGATTATTATGAGAATTGAATTATTTGGTTTAGAAGATATTCCTATTGTTGATGGAAGTAGTGATATTTCAATGATTATTAAAGAAGCTATTGTAAAACAGGGCTGTGGACTAAATCATGGAGATATAATACTAATTGCTGAGACTTTAATTTCAAAAGCTGAAGAAAATTTCATAAAACTGGATGAGTTAATCCCGTCTGAGCAAGCTATAGAATTGTCAAAACAATGTGGAAAAGATCCTAAATTGGTTGAAGCTATTATTCAACAGTCAAATGAAATTGTTGAGGTCGGTCCTAACTTTATCATAACTGAAACAATTCATGGTTTTGTTTGTGCTAATGCCGGAATTGATGAGTCAAATGTTGGTGATGGATTAGCCACTCCAATGCCTGTAAATGCAGATAAATCTGCTTTTGAAATTCGTGAATTTTTGGAAAATGAATTTGGTGAAGAGATAGCAGTTATCATCACTGATACTCAGGGACGAGCTTTTAGATTTGGAGCTATTGGCACTGCTATAGGATGTTCTGGAATTTCACCTATATGGAGAAGAGTCGGCGAAAAAGATTTATATGGTCGTGAGTTAGAGACTACTGAGATTGCAACTTGTGATGAACTATCATCCGCAGCATCTCTTATAATGGGTCAGGCTGATGAAGGGCTTCCAGTAGTTGTTATACGCGGATTTGATAGTTTTGATAAATTAAGGAATATCAATTCAAATATTAAATCAGTACTTATGCCAAAAGAATTTGATGTATTTAGGAAATAAGTGGTTTTTATGATTACTGTTTTATCCGGGGGAACTGGTACTCCTAAGTTATTACAAGGATTAAAAGAAGTTGTCAATACTGAAGATTTAACAATTATTGTTAATACTTTGGAAAATGATTATTTCTCAGGCGTTTATGTGTCTGCTGATATTGATACTGTTTTGTATACAATGTCTGATATGATTAACGATGAGCTGTGGTATGGTGTTAAGGATGATACTTTTATCACTCATGGGAGGCTCGAAGAGATAGGATGTCCTGAATTGCTTAGGATAGGAGACATTGATCGTGCTACAAAAATACAAAAGACACAATTAATGAAAAAATATGGTCTTTTGAAGGCTGTTGAAATACAAGCTAAAAACATGGGCATTAAATCAAGGATTATTCCGATGAGTGAAGAAAATTCTGATATTAAAATTATCACAGACATTGGTGAATTAGAATTTCATGATTTTTTAATTAAACATCAATCAAAACCTGAAGTATTGGATGTAAAATTCTCCAAGGTTTCTCCAAGCGAAGGAATTATTGATGTCATTAAAAATTCTGATGCAGTAATTATCGGACCATCAAATCCTATAACTTCAATTTCACCAATATTATCGCTAGATGGTGTTCGTGAAGCTTTAAAAGATACCTATGTTGTTGCAGTATCTCCAATTATAGGTTCTGATTCTGTTTCAGGTCCTGCCAGTAAGTTCATGAAAGCTTTGGGTATTGATGTTTCATCAGTTGGTGTTGCATCATTATATGAAGATTTTTTAGATACGATGGTAATTGACAATAAAGATGAAGATAAAAAAGTTAAGGTAAACCAAATAATTAATAAAGTAATAGTTACAAATACAATCATGAATAATTTATATGCTAAAAAAAATTTGGCTGAAATTATTATTGATAGTATTCCTTAATATGAAATAGGCGGTTATTCAATGATACAAATGACTTTAATACAAATTGACAATTATGGTCCTTGGACTGTTACTCCAAGACCGAGAACTGAATCTGATTTACAAATGCTTCAAGCAAGTTTATTCGCTGATTTAAATAATCATTTTGGAAATAAAAAAGGTTTAGTTTTCTTTACTAGATTTGATAACTTACTTGCAATCTCAAATGGTCTTAATGAAGAAGACCATTTAAGGATTCAAAGATCTATTAGAAATAGATACCCAATCACTATAAGTATGGGTGTAGGTGCAGCTGAAACTCCTCATGAAGCTCAAAAATTAGCTACAATTGCATTGCAAAAAGCTGGAAGCGCTCAATCTGGTGAAAGAAAAGAAATTTTAGCTGTTGATAGCTTAGTTAGTGAAGAAGATAGTTTTGTTCAAGCAGCCCACATTGACATTAATAGTGTTACAGAAACTTTAACAGACATTGAATCTGCTTTTGACACTAGCTTTATGGTTAATAAAGCTCAACATTATTTAATGACTAAATTGATTAAGAAAGGAGCATTATTATTCTTCATTGGTGGAGATAATTTCATGTCTCCATGTAATGGATTGTCTGAAAAAGATCTTGAAGATATAATGATTGAAATTGATGAAGAGATAGGCATTAAACTCAAAGCAGGCATTGGCAGGGGTAAAAATGCTGAAGATGCAGCATATATGGCTGATATAGGACTTGAAGAAATTCGTGCTAAAAATAATGAAATGTGGACTTGGGTCATTGAAAAAGAATATTGAGGAATATCATGCTTAAAGTAGTTGCGCCAATGGCAGGAATAACTAATGCTGATTTTTTAAATAAAGTTATTCCTTATGGTTTTAATGTAGCTACTTTAGGGGGATATAGTTTGGATAACCCCACAATAGAAGCAAGTCAAAAAATCATTGAAAGAGGAAGGAAAGAGTTTGTCTTTCCTTTAGATACTATTTTTAACCATATTGAAAATGAAGTTTCATCAATTAAAAAAGTTCATAATGATGTAAAAGTTTCAGCCAATGTTCGTGCAACAACTCCGCAACCAATTGTTGAAATTGGCAAAATTGAAAATTTGGATATTGTTGAAGTTAACTGTCATTGTCGCCAAGAAGAAATTTTGGCTGTGGGTTGTGGGCAAGAAATGTTGACCCGCAGTGATTTGGGGGACTTTATATCGCAAGTCGTTGATAATGTGGACTGTGAAGTATCAGTTAAGATTAGAGCCAATGTTGAGGGTGTTGATACTTTAAAAGTTGCAAATATCATAGAGGATGCTGGTGCTGATTATTTACATATTGATGCAATGAAAAAAGGTGTTTTTGAGGCAGATTGGAATCTTTTAACTGAAATATGTAATAATACTGATATTAAGATTATTGGAAACAATTCTGTAAACTCTGAAGATAATGTAAAAAAGATGATTAATACTGGTGTAAATGGATTTTCTATTGCTCGTTCAGTAATTTCAGGAAATTTAGATTTTAATATTACTAATTTTTAAAATTTTTAAAACAATTGTTATTAGAAAGTTATATTAATAGTTGAAAATAAAGATTATATATAATAAGGTGATTTCATGGAGTTTATAACACTTAAGAATATTACAAAAACTTTTGATGGTGTTGATGTTCTTAAAGATATTAATTTGAAGATTTATGAAGGTGAGACTTTAGGTATATTGGGGCGTAGTGGAAGTGGAAAATCTGTTTTAATTAACATGCTAAGAGGTACATTGGATTACAAGCCTGATGCTGGTCAAATCATTATGAATGTGGCTGTTTGTCCAGATTGTTTAGCTGTTGATTCTCCATCTCATGCCGGTGAAAAATGTAGTTGTGGTGCAACTTTAGAAGCTAAAGAAGTTGATTTCTTCAATGCTGAAAGAAAATTATTTGCAAGTATTAAAAGAAGAATTTCCATCATGTTACAACGTAACTTCGCATTATATGATGAAGAAACTGTAATTGAAAATATTATGAGGGCAATGCCTGAAGACAAAGGTTATGAAGAAGGCATTTATGAAGCTTTAGAATTATTAGAAATGGTTCAAATGAATCACAGGGTAACTCATATTGCTCGTGATTTGAGTGGTGGAGAAAAACAAAGGGTTGTACTTGCAAGACAATTAGCTAAAAGTCCAATGATGTTTTTAGCAGATGAACCAACAGGTACTTTAGACCCACAAACTGCAGTAAAACTTCACAATACCTTAAAAGAAGGTGTTAAAGATGAAGGAATCACCATGTTAATCACTTCTCACTGGCCTGAAGTAATGATTGAGCTTGCTGACAATGTAATCTGGTTAGAAGAAGGTAAGATTAAGGAAGAAGGAGACCCACATAAAGTTGTAGATGAATTCATGGCAACTGTCCCTGTTCCTAAAAAACCTGAAGTTCCTGAATTCGGCGAACCGGAAGTTGTTCTCGAAGATGTCAAAAAACATTATTATTCTATTGAACGTGGGGTAGTTAAAGCTGTAGACGGTGTAAGCCTAACTATTAATAAAGAAGAAATATTCGGTATTGTCGGTTTAAGCGGTTCTGGTAAGACAACCACTACTAGAATGTTAATAGGATTAACAGAACCAAGTAGCGGTAATATTCAGATTAAACTGGGTGATGAATGGATTGACATGACTAAAGTAGGTCCTCTCAACCGTGGACGTATAATGCCTTATATAGGTCTATTGCATCAAGAATATTCATTATATCCTCACAGGACAATTCTCGGTAACTTAACTGATGCTATCAGTTTGAATTTACCTGCGGAATTTGGTAAAATTAAAGCTATTCATGCATTAACTACTGTAGGATTTACTGATGACGTTGCAACAACAATCCTTGATAAGTATCCTGATCAATTAAGTGTAGGAGAAAAGCATAGGGTTGCTTTAGCACAAGTTTTAATTAAAGAACCAAATATAATTCTTTTAGATGAGCCAACTGGTACTATGGATCCGGTCACTCGTGTTATTGTATCTGATTCCATATTAAAAGCTCGTACAGAATTAGAACAAACATTTATCATTGTTTCTCACGACATGGACTTTGTTTTAGATGTTTGTGATAGGGCTGCTTTAATGAGGGGAGGGAAACTCCTTGACATCGGTACTCCTGAAGAAATTGTTGATAAATTAACCGTAGATGAAAAAGAAGACATGCTTAAAGAAAGATAATCTTCTTATTCATTTAATATTTTTTTTATTTTTTTCCAATTTGGACAGTATTTGTCCATTAACTTTTTAAATTTTTTTCCATGATTAAACTCAATAAGATGACATAATTCATGTATCATCACATATTCTAAACAAATAGGGTTCTTTTTTGCTAAATTTAAATTTAAAGTAATTCTTCCATCTTTTTTACAATTTCCCCAATTTTTCATTTTTCTTACTTTAACATCTTTCGGATATTTTCCAACTATTTTGCAGCATTTGCTCAAAACCGATGGGATAGCATTTTGAAGTTCCCGCCTATAAAACTCGTTTAGAATTTTTTCCCTTTTTTCAATGGTGCTTCGATTTGGCACAGGCAAATACAAAATCCCTTTTTCTTTATCAATAAATCCATATTTAATTTTGTTATTTTTAATTAATTGTAAAGTATACTCCTCACCCCATAAAGGATGTTTTTCGCCTGTTTTGTATTTTAGTGGAGATTTGATTTTATTTGTTAAAATTAGTTCTTGTTTTTTCAAAATCCATTCTTTACGGTCTTTTATAAATTCTGAAATATTTTTATCTGATAAAAATAATGGTGCTGACACTTTAACTTCTCCATTTGGAGGTAAAACTCGAAGATACATATTTTTAATGTTTTTTCGTTCTAATGTAATTGGAATCTCTTCGATTATAATTATTTCCTTACTCATAAGTATCTATATTTAAGTACGTCCTAATGCTTTAAAAACTTTTTTTGCAAGTTTGATTCTTTTCGAAAAATATCATTATATAAAAAAGATTATATATTCATTGTTCAAATAAATTATATCATTATTTTATAATTATTATGTAACTAGAAATGAAAATTATTTGGAGGTTTATCATGACTTGGGAAGATGCACCATCTCATATTTGTAGAGGCGGAGACATAAGGGGGCTTGCTTTTTGTTGTCCTCCTGTCAAACCATGCCCTGTTTTAAATGCATTACATGAAGTTAATTTAACTCCTCAAGAGTTTATTAACATTAAAATTCAATTTGGAAAAGAAACTAGATTAGGTGAAGGAGCAGGAACTTGTTTTGGATCACTTGTATGGTGTTGTAAACCGTCTAAACCTTGCCCATTAAGAGACATGACTTTAAGGAATATGGGAATGAGTCATGATGAGTATTTGGACTTAAAAAAAGAATTATCAGAAAGATTAGTTGGTGTTAATAAACCAAATCCTGATGAAAAAGCGGAAGCATTAGCTGAAACATTCAATGTAACAAAACTAGAAGCGATGAATGTTTTAACTGAATGTAATAATGATTTAAGAGCTGCCGTAAAAGTTTTACATGCAAGATCTCTAGAAAATTCTGATTAAAATGGATTGGACGGCTCTTTATTTAAAAACTCCTGATTTAAATGTTTTTATTTTAGGCACTGGTGAAGTTGCAACTAGACGAGCAAATAAATTTTTGGACCATGGAGCTAATGTAAAATTAGCGGGAAACAGTTTATCTGAAGAATTGAAACATAAAGGAGCAGTATTATGTTCCACTGAAAATGTGGATGAATTAGTTGATTGGGCTGATTTGGTTATAGTGGCTAGCGGTGATGAAGAGTTGTGTAATCATGTTTGTGGTATTGCCCAAAATAAATTAATTAATCGGGCAGATTACCCGCAAGAGGGAGATGTGATTATTCCTACAAGCTTCAATATTGGGGAAATTGAAATATCTATTTTTACTAATGGCAAAAGTCCATTAATGGCTCGTCAGCTTCGAAAAAAAATTCAGTCAATAATTACTGAAGAAGATATTTTGGAAATCGAACTTCAAGATTACGCACGTAGAGAATTAAAAAACGTTATTGAAGACCAAAAAGTGAGAAGAAAATATCTCTATGGAATTTTTGAAGATGAGGAAATCAATGATTTAATTAAAAACAAGGAAATTGATAAGGCTAAAAGTTACATTGATAATTTAATAAGGGGATTAAATTGATACTTAATTTAAGAGTTGACCATAAAATTGCGGATATTCAATCAATGGAAATTATTTCAAAAGACATTGATGATTTATTTTGGAAATTGCAAGAGAAATATTCAATAGGTGAATATATTGAAATTTCAACCTGTAACAGAAAAGAGTATTACATTAATAATGATTATATTTCAGAAGATGATGAGTTATTGTCTCATGAAAATCAAAGCATTATAATCGAATATGGTCATTCCGCCGTTATTCATTTATTGCGTATGACTTCAGGTTTGGAATCTATGATTGTTGGTGAAGACCAAATTCTTGGCCAGGTTAAGGATGCTAAAAATAAGGCTATTAAAAATCACCACTGCGGTAAAGTTTTAGATGCGGTTTTTACAAAAGCAATTCATGTTGGTCAGGTTGTAAGAAACAAAACTAATATTAATAAAGGTTCTGTTTCAATTGGTTCTGCAGCGATTGATTTGGCTGAAAAACATATTGGTAACCTTGATGATAAGTCTGTTTTAGTTATTGGCGCTGGAAAAATGGGTAGATTGGTTGCAAAAGCACTTGCTGAAAAAGATTTGAATGCTATTTTTGTTGCTAATAGGACTTATTATGTTGCTGTTGATTTAGCAAAAGATTTAGGTGGAGAAGCTATTTTATTCAATGATTTGGAGGAATATTTGGCTACTGCAGATTTAGTTATTAGTGCAACAAGCGCTCCTCACCACATTATTACTAAGGATCGTCTTTTGGGAATTGATATGGATTATGAAAACTTGATGATGGTGGATATTGCAAATCCTCGTGATATTTCTGATGATGTTGTTGAATTGGGTGTCAAATATTTTAACATTGATGATTTAAGGGAAATTGCTGATGAAAATACTCTCCTTAGGAAAAAGGAATTTGGCGAAGCAGAAAATATCATCAATGAAGAGTTCATTTTACTTAAAGAATCCTTTAAAATAATGGAAGTTGATGAATTGCTCGGTAATTTAAGAGCATCTATGGAAGATATAAGACAACGCGAAACTCAAAAAGCAAGTGTTAAGTTAGCTAATGTAGATGGTAGTGTAAAAATATTAGATAATTTAACGAATTCCATTGTCAATAAGATATTCTATGATATTTCTAAAAAAGTCAAAAAAGCTGCAAAAGAAGAAAATGAGGAAATAATTGTAGCTTGCGAGTACCTTTTTAATAATGATTAATTGAATGTTTGATTTATTCAAACATTCCTTTAACATCAATATTTTTTATTTCACTATTTTTAATGGCATAATCTATATTTTCCATTGTTACTGTTTCACAGTCATTAGCTATTGCATTATGAAGAGCAGTTTTCAGAATTTTTTCCTTTAAGTCTCTTCCAGATAATCCTTTAGTCATTTTAACGACTTTTCCTAAATCAATTTCATAATCTAAAGGCATAGTTTTAAGATTATTTTCTAGAATAGTCAATCTTTCTTCATCATTTGGTAATTTAAATTCTATTTCCTCTTCAAACCTGCTTCTGACTGCAAAATCAAGTGAAGTTGGATTGTTTGTTGCTCCAATTGTTATAACTGAGTCATTGTCACTGATTCCATCCATTTCAGTTAAAAGTGAATTAACTATTTCAGAAACATCTCCTCTTAAGGATTGGAAAGATCTATGTAGTGCAACAGCATCCATCTCATCAATGAAAATTATGGATGGTGAATTTTCACTAGCCTTTTTAAATAAATCATGAATTTTAGATGCACCATCTCCAACATGGTCACCAATCAATGATGTTGCTTTAATTAGATACAATGGAACTTCAAGTTCATTGGCAAGTGCTTTAACAAGCATGGTTTTACCTGTGCCGGGAAGTCCGTAAAATAAAATATTTTTTGGAGCCCAAGGTCCGAATTTCTTCGGTTCTTCCAAATATTTTGTTATGACTTTCACTTTATTTTTAGCATTTTGTTGCCCAACAATATCTGAAAGGAGTATATTTGATTTAAATTGGGATTCATCTTTTTTATTTTTCAAATCATCGGTAATGAGTTTGATTTTTGTTGTTTCAGAAATTATTGAGTTATTTGGTTTTGCCTTTATTATCTCAAAGCCGTAATCGGGTATGATTTTCTGGTCAAACAAATGTGAGTTTTCACGAACAACTAACCCAAGCCATTGTTCACGAGCATATTCTTCGAATAGTTCTTTGTTGGTAATTTCAATTTCTTCATCCATTAAATTAAACTCAAATGGATAACCAACAGGTTTTAAAATGACACATTCAGCATATTCTTTACTTTCAGTCTCTTTTAGGAGTTGTTTTTGATTAGTTGTTTTAATTTCTGCTTTTTTATTATCGCTTTTCAATTACTCACCTCCGATATTTCTGTACAAACTAACATTAGTTTTAATTATTTAAATACTTGTTGAAATATAATTATTCTAAGAGGTCTTATCATGAGTCGTCGAACACGAAGGGTATTGTTTGTAACGCCATTCTACATGTTATTTGAGTTTTTCCTGTTAAAATATATATTTTTATTATTTGGCGGATTGAATGATGTTTATTTAATCGTTTTGACTATTTTAATTGGCCTATTACATTGCGGACCAATGTTTTTCGAAACAAAAAAATCAACTCCTTTAGGTAGATTTTTAACAACAGTTAATGGTATTTGGATGTGGGCATCTGTAATGTTTTTAATTGTTATCCTTATTATTTATATAGGTGGAATGTTTATAACATTGCCTTCTGAAGCAATATGGGTTTTGATTTTAATTGTACCGCTTTTGGGCAGTTATAATTATTATAAAGCCCATAAATTGGTTGTCAATGAGAAAACATTAAAATTGGATAATCTTCCTAGGGATATTAATATTGCGCATTTGTCGGATGTCCATTTTGGATCAGTATTCCATAAGCCAATAATTAGTTTAATATCCAATAAATTAAAGGAACTTGAAGACACTTGTGAATTGGCCATCATTTCTGGAGATTTGGCTGATGGTTCATCTGTTGTTGAGGAAAATGATTTTCTTGCATTTCAAGAAGTTAATATGCCAATAATATTCACTCCTGGAAATCATGATTTCTATCCTGGAATTGATAATGTTATTAAAGCATGTAAAAATGCAGGAATAATTGTTTTGGATAATGAAAGAAAAGAGTTTGGGGATTTAAGCATTTTTGGCCTAACTTTTAGTTTTGAGGATAGGGATGTTCCAAAAATTGATGAAACATGGTTAAATCCAAATTTGATTAACATTATTAATTATCATGTTCCTTATTGTTGGGAAGAATTTTCTGAATTAGGTTTCGATATTCAATTGTCAGGACATACTCATGGGGGTCAGTTTTACCCAGCTATTTGTTTTTCTAAATTAATATTTCGATATAATAAGGGGTTATTTAAAAATAAATTAGGCAATTATTTACATGTTACCACTGGTGTAGGTTCAATGGATACTCCAATGAGGTGGGGGACTGATTCTGAAATAGTCGTTTTGAAATTACGAAAATCATAGGTTTTATTAGTTTGATTATTTAAATAATAAGTATATGGTAATGGATGATAGAAATCATTTTTGTATTTATTGTGGGGCTAAACTGGAACCTAATCAAAAATTCTGCACTCAATGCGGAAAACAAGTTTTTCATGAGGAAAAGACAGTTGATGTTGTTCCATCTAAATATGATGAAATCATTGATAATTTAGAAAAGGATTATGACCTTAAACAAAGAAGGGCAACTGAACTTGTTGAAAAACTATTCGATCCCACTCAAATGGCTTATAATAAGTTTTCTTCTTCGATTAATAAGTCTAATCAGCTGTTTGCAAATCAGTTGGATGTTACTAAAAAGATGGTTGAACTAGACACTGACAATAATGAACTTGTTGAAAAAGAGATTGAAAGCAAAATTAAAACTTTGGAAACATTCATTGATAAAATGGAAGATTTGATTAATGAATTAGTAATCTATTTAAGTTCAAATAAAGATGATACTGAGGATATCAATAATCTTTTTAATGATATGGACGATTTAATTCGCTCCGTTAAGGATTATTGAATTTTTTAATATTTTTACATTTAACCTAGTTTATTTTTTCTTTACAACTAGTTTGCTTTTTATTAACTTATCATTGTATTCGGCTGCTATTTCATAGGTTCCTGGAGTGAAAAAAATAGGTAAACTTGCAATTCCTTTGGTATTGGTCTTTAGATTGTATTCTTTGCCTTCAACTTTGATTTTTATTATTTCTCCTGCTAATATGAGAGGATTGCCTTCTTCATTGATTAGTTGGACGTTGTAGTTTGTTCCGTCTTTGTATGTCATGTTGATGTCTTCAGCGGTGATTGACATTTTTGGTTTTTCAACATTGATGATGTTGTCTATTTTGATTTCTTTGTCGGAGTCATTTCCTTCGATTTTGGCAGAGATTGCATATTTTCCAACGTTTAAGTTAATTGGTAGGCTTGCAATGCCCTGGTCATCAGTTTTGAGATTGTATTCCTTGCCTCCAATGTTGATTTTTATTATTTCTCCTGCTAATGTGAGC
>JAEIGA010002946.1_pt1 | contig 26827 bp, 23 predicted proteins | sample 9270691 | NCBI WGS metagenome assembly JAEIGA01 (sample SAMN17057246, study PRJNA624740) | gut metagenome | biome: biome; isolation source: fecal sample | host: Bos grunniens | place: China: Xizang | collected 2019 | reverse complement strand
TCTCATACTCAGGCTCCTCGGGTACCTCGGGCTCATCTCCTCCGCCTTCGCCGGGCTGCTCGGGATCGTCACCGCCGCCTTCGCCGGGCTGCTCGGGATCGTCACCGCCACCCTCACCGGGCTGTTCGGGATCATCACCGCCACCTTCGCCGGGCTGGTCAGGAGTTTCACCGCCACCCTCGCCGGGCTGCTCGGGATCGTCACCGCCGCCTTCGCCGGGTTGGTCGGGAGTTTCACCGCCACCCTCACCGGGCTGTTCGGGATCGTCACCGCCGCCTTCGCCGGGCTTGTTGGGGTCCTCTGCACCGCAGCCTGTGCATTCGCCGTCTACATATGTATGAGAAAGCTTTGAGCCTGCGTCGGCTACTGTATCTGTAGCGTCACAGCGTGAGCACTTAGCGGTCTTCGTACCGTCTGCCTCGCAGGTCGCGTCTCCGTTTGACGTATATGCGCCAAATGAGTGACCCTTGGTTTCACAATCGTCCTTTTGTCCGCCGCACGAGGTGAGCATCATTGATGCTACCGCGAATATAAGCGCGAGCATAAGGGCCGAAATTTTCCTAAATGCTGTCATTTTATTTCCTCCTTTTTTTAGAGATTTGATCTCTATTAGTTTTATTATAATTATTTTCTTACAAATTGCAATAGTAATTTTGAGATTTTCAAAATTTTTAATTTTTGTTAATATTTATTCTGTATTTATTTAGCTTTTTTTGGTTTTTCCTGTTATATTTTGGTTATATGGCTTCTTTTTGTATTACTATCCTTTTTTATAATAAAGATTTCGGTTGAAAGCTCCTCTTTCGCGTCGGGATACGCGCACCTTGTTATCAGAACGAAATGTTCTCCCTCGCTGTCGCAAAGATAGGCTACCGTTCTATCAAAGTATACCGTATAAACCTTGGCAGACGCCCCTTCCGGTGAGCTATCATCGTATATTTCATAGCTTACCGATACTATATTTCCATCCGTGTCACACACCGTGGTATATCCCTTGTTTTGACCGTATTTTTGCGCCGCGAGCTCTTCTGTTATGGAGAGCACCGGAGCTGAGGGCTTTAATTTCTCTGTCTCTATGACATAATTCTGCGCTTCCTTTGCAAAAAAGCCTATGCTAAATAGCTCGGTAACACACAAAAACTCGTACACGCCCCCGTCTTTAAGCTTAAAATCAATCTCTATCGGTGAGCTTTCACCGTCAGCTCCTTTTATTTCAAGGGACTTTATATCACCGCCCTCCGTGAGAGTGATATTCGCGCTGAGCGAGGGGGCATTTTTAAGTGATGCGCTTACCTCGGAGACGACGTCGCTAATACCTAAAAACTCGTAAAGCTTCGTGTTTTTTAACATCGCGTAAAGCTCGGAGAGCTTAAAACTAAGTCCTGTGTCCCCAACGTTATAAATTGACTTTAAAAGCTCGCCGACGGTAAGGCTTGATGCCTCATCCCCCGTAAGTATTTCCTTTAAATCCACAGGCTCAGACAGACCAAAAAGCTCGGACACAAGAGCTGATATGCTATCCTTGTCGGTGAGAATGGAAGCGAGCTTATCGAGAGCGTCCACGAGCTTATCAACCTTGCCGCCCGCAGCTCTGAACTTGATGATTATATCCGAGAGAGAATACGGCAAAAGCGCCGCGACCGTATCCTCGAGCTTGATGTTCTCTATGCCGAATTTGTCTACCGCTTGATTTACTTTTTCGGGAAGCTCGTCCTTATTGATGCCCGCGAGGGCGGATCTTATCGCCTCGTTTATAACCTCGTAAGCCGTTTTTTCGGCGTATGAATCAATCAGCGCTGAAAGCTCCTCCGAGTTGAAAATAACCGTGTAGGCGCCGTCCTCGGCTTTGCCGCCTGTAATAAATCTATCGCGAAACGCCTCGGCGAGCTTGTTTATCTGCGCGGTTATAACCGCAAAATTTACATTGCCGACAGCGCCGATAAAATCGGTGTTGTACCACTCAGAAAGCTCGGACGATATACTGTCAGACCCGAGAAGCAGCTTCTCCAAATCCACGCCATAGCTCTCGGATACGACGCTATTCAGCTCCTCTAGCGAAAGCGAGAAAACGAGCGAGTCTGTCACCTTATCATAAAGGAAAATTCCCGCGCCGTCACACAGAGCCAGAACGTCCCTTTCCTCACCGTCTGCCGTGAGAGTGCCTGAGCCCTCACCGATCGGACTGCCAAGCTTATCTAGCCCGACAAAAAGCTCAGAAATCACGACACCCGCGCCAAGCTCGGGTATGAAAATCGAAAAATCGGAAATCAGAATTCCGTCAGAGGGAGTGCCGCTGTCCTCGCTGTCCTCGCCGCCCTCGCCGCCCTCGCCGGGATTTTCGGGTAAATCGCCACCGGAGCCGCCCGGATCTGAATCCGTCAGATTACAGGACGCGAGAATAAGCGAGAGGAAAATAATCAGAGCTAAAAGAAGCGAGATTACTTTATATTTATTTTTCATTGTTATCTCCGTTTTATTTTTTTATTTGTAAAGTGACTGGAGTATTTTATATATACCAGAGTATTTTCTATATATATTATACCTTAAATATTTTTTATTGTCAACAGCAAAGAAGCTAAAAGACTTAATTTTTAACTGTTTTTATCCGTTTGCAGATATCCACGCATCTCAGCAATTTTTAAATTTTATCGTAAATACACAGATTTTGTAAACTTTAATTTTCATTTTCTCAAAAAACAAAAAGAAAAACGGCAGTTTTGAGTAAATTCAGCTGCCGCTTTTTATGTTTCTTTTTGATTTTATTTTTTCTTTTCAAAGGCAAAGCTTGAGCTTTTGATTTTGTTTTCACCTTTTATTTTTGTCTTTTATTGGCTTCAGCTTTTGTTTTTGCGCGACCCCTTTCGTCCCGGCTCTATATCACAGCCCGACAGGCAATCACAGCACTCCGCGCCAAAGCAGTCGCAGTCGCAGTCGCAATCACCGCCCTCTCCGCATAAAAGGGCAATTATAACACCCGCCAGCACGCCAAGCGCCACAAAAACCACCGAATATGTAGACAAAACGAGGTTTCTAAAAAGCGAGGCGCGCGAGCCGGGAGACAGGAGCATAGCAAATATAAATCCAAGCTCAATAATCATATAGTAGCCAAAGGTCGAGATAAAGCTCGTTTCGGTGTTAAGCATAAGAGCAATATACGAAACACCCGAAATCAGCGCGTAAATTACAGCGTAAATAACGGTTGCCTTTCGGCTTTTTTTGAACACGGGTATGCGTAAGATGGCAAAAAACAGAAAAAGATAAACCGCCGCCGCAAGCGACACAAGCGCCATTGTAAAGAAGCTGTTTTCGAGTTCTCTGATTATATACCAGGCTCTGATGAGAACGCCCATCGCAACCGAGTTTAAAAACACACATATAACGAGAAGCGGTATACGCTCCGCGGCAAAAAGCGCAAGTATACCGCTCAAAATCAAAAGCAACGCTCCGAAAATCAGAGCAAATACTCCGTCTGTGACGATATCCCTCAAAATATACCCGACAGACGAGCAAAACAACAAAAATACAAGCGATGCGCCCGATACAGTACAAACCTTTTTCATTTTTACCTCAAAACACATGTAAAAAGCACATGTAAAAATATAAAAAATAAAAACATAAAACTTTAGATTGCCCGCACGGAATTAAAGGCTTCATGCCGATATTACCTTTTCGCTTTCAGCGCTTAAGAGTACGGGTTTTTATTTATAAATCCGTTTTATAAAGCTCTTTGGTGCAAAACCGACGACCATCAAAAGGAAAGTGCTCGTGGATAGCCGGCTTAAGAGTATTATTTAATCCGGAATATAGCTTTCAAAAATCACACTGTCGAAGCCGTGCTCGCGCGCCGCCGCTTCTTCCTCTTTAGAGCGCACGGTCCAGGCAAAGGTTGCGGCGCCAAAAAGCGCCCTCGCAATTCTCAGGGAAACACACTTATAATCCTTGTGGTCGTATGCGATAAAGGAAGGCTTGCATACCCTGTTCAAAAGCAGACATCTGAGAAGAAAATAGAGCGGCTTTCTGTATGTTTCATATTTGCAGTAGTTCTGTGAGAGTATTCCGCGGGGAATATCCGGCAGCTTTTTTGCAATATTTCCGAGCGAGAGGGGGTTAAAGGACTCTACGATATACGGACCGTCGTAGGACGCAAGAATTTCTGCAGTTTTATCCGACACGGCGTATTTTCCCGCATCCTCCTTTATTTCAACGAGAAGCGGCACCTTACCCGCAACAAGCTTCAGCACGTCAACAAAGAGCGGCACGCCGTCATCTGTACCCGAAAGGCTCATTTTTGAAAGCTCGTCTGCCGTGTACCCGTCAACTCTTCCCGATACACCGCAAACCCTATCAAGAGTATCATCATGGTAAACCACAAGCTCCCCGTCAGACGAGAGCCTCACGTCAAGCTCTATTCCGTATCCGCCCTCAACAGCCGCCGAAAAAGCCGACATGGAGTTCTCCGCGCGCTCACCGTTATGCAGACCTCTGTGAGCAAACAGGGTGGTTTTATATTCCTCTATCCTTTTGTTTTTAGTCGGGGCAATAAGTATAAGATACAGCACGAAAAGAAACAGTAAAATCCCCGCTATAATATAAAACGGCATCATAATTTATCACCTTTTATATAGGGCTCGGACAACTCTCCGAGCCCCGAAATGTTTAGTTTTTGCAAATAGTTGTTTACAAATTTTGACTTTTTTGTTCTGTGCGTCGTTTTTCTGATTTTAGTTTTTCAAAAGCTTTTATCGCGCACAACGGTGAGATTCTCTTGACGCCGGCGTCAGTCGTCAGCTCCGCCGAGAGCCTCAAGCGCGCCCTTTGCCTCTGCCTTTGCATCTCCGTGCTTAACAAAGAACATCGTTACAAACGAAAGCGCTACGAACACAGTACCGAACGCGAAGAACACGTATCTCATATCAAAAATATCGTAAAGCAGACCCGAAAGTATAGGCGCTACAATCTGCGCCGCCATTGACGCCGTATAATAGTATCCGGTGTACTTTCCGACCTCGCCGCCCTTGGCAAGCTCAACGACCATCGGGAAGGAGTTTACGTTTATCGTCGCCCAGCCGATGCCCGCAAGAATAAATACGGGATACATCACAAACTCAGGTGTATCAAAGCTTATAAAGTTACCGATAAAGAACGCGGCCGCGAGCATCGTGATGCCGGCGAGGATAGTCTTCCTTCTTCCTATCTTCGACGCTACGATACCGACGGGTATATAAGCAACGACAGCGGCAGCCTGAGCTATTATAAGGGTGAAGTTGAAATCAAAGAAGAGAACGTTTGTTGCATATACCGAATATTTACTCGTTATAGAGTTATAGCCGATATACCAAAGCGCGACCGATGCGAGTATGAGCATAAGGGATTTAAGCTCCGCCTTGCCAAGCGAGCGCTTCTCGCCGCTCTCGGTCTCTGTAGGAAGCTCCTCAAGACCAAGTCTTTTTGTATCCTCCTCCATCTCACACGCCCATTTGCGCTCCTTAACTGTAAGAAGAAATACTGCAAGTCCGCCGAGCATAATAGCGGTAACGGCTATAACGTAGCCCGTGTACTGCATATATTTGTTGCCCGATGTGTTGAAAATCATACCGAGCACGAGCACGAGTATACCGCCCGCCGTACCCATAAGGTTTATTATAGCGTTTCCCTTTGAACGCAGGGGCTTAACCGTAACGTCGGGCATAAGCGCAACCGCGGGGGAACGGAAGGTTGCCATAGAAACCAGAACGAGCAGAAGAACTCCTACAAAGCTTATAAGTGGCCAGATGTTCGAGAGTGTAATCTCGAGAGTGTCCGCAATTATCGCGTCTATCGCAAGGTTTGCGTTTTTTACCATCGCCTGAGCCGCCGCAACCGCAGCGCTATCTCCCGCCTTACCGGCTTCCTTAAGCGCGGTGTTCGCTTCCTTTAACAGAAGAGATGCGTCAGCATATCTGTCGGCTATTCCGGAATTCAGAACAGAGGACAGCTGCGCGGTGTCGATAAGAGAGAGCGAGATAAACGCAATAACCGCTGCCACAGTACCTACAACGATAAAGGGCGTGCGCTTGCCGAATCTTGTCATTACTCTATCCGAGAGAGCTCCGAAAATCGGGAGCATAAATACCGCAAGCACGTTATCAACCGACATAACTACGCCGGACACCGACTGCGGCAGACCGAAATGGTTGGTGAGAATAAGCGGAACTATCGCGTCATACGCCTGCCAGAAGGCGCTGATAAGAAAGAACGCAAATCCCACGAAAATTGTTCTTTTGTAATTGAGCTTCATAATAAAAACATTCTCCGCCTGTTTTATTATCGCGTATCGGCGGAATTACGCTGAATATATTTTACCATATATTAGACTTTTTGTCAAATAATTATGCGTGCGAGAAAAAATCATAAGAAAGCTACGAGCGGCTGTTTTATGTTATGACATTCCTACGGAACTCTTGAAGTAACAAAGCTGTCGTTTTATAACGTTTATAAAAACAAGCGCCGCGATCCTGTTCTTTTGTGATTTTTAAATTATTTTGTTCGTTTTTGACAATTATTATTTACATTTTTCTATTTTTATAACAAAAAAAGTAGCACGAACCTTGCATAGCTGTGCTACTCTTTATATTATTTGTCTTTACTATAGCCGGCAGAAACGCCCCCGGCGTGTTGGGTCGGTTATCAGAAAAGCTTAAATACGATGCCCGGATACTCTATGCCCTGCTTTCTCAGCTCCTCGGTAAGCATCTCAATAAACTCGGGATCGCTCATTACAACGAGTACGATATAGGTCATAACCGCGCTGAAAACTATACCGAAAATAGAAACTATGATAGCGCCGACAGATAGTCCGTCAAAGTAACCGAGGGTCCTTCTCGATACTATCGCGCAAACCACAGCGCACACACCCGTAAACAGTCCGAGCCAGTATACACAGCAGCAAAGTATGGAGATAATCGAAAGCACAAGCGCCGCTACCGACCAAGCTCTCGTTTTATGTATCTGCGGTGAGGGATTGTATCCATCCTGTCGGTTGTCGTATGAGTTCTGAAATTCGCTCATGTTTTTTCCTCCTTATCTTAACATATTCTTATTTTAACACAAAGCGCGCGAATAATCAATAATATTATTGAATTTTGTTGTAATTTGTGATAAAATACTCTAAAGGAAGAGTTTTTTCTTCCTCGTATCATAATTTTAGGGGGACTTTTTAATTTTTATGAAAGAGCCCGTATTTATTATAAAAAAGCCTGTCTTTTCAAGAAAAAGGGCTACTTTTATACTTTTATCTTTTAATATTTTGCTGTTCTTGATTTCACTATTTTATGCATATCTTGTATTTCTGGCAGGTGACGGTGAGGTTGTGGAATGTGCCTTTAAGAATATTTTTCACCTTTACTGTCCGGGCTGCGGAGGCTCAAGATCGGTCCTCTTCCTTTTTAAGCTTGATTTTCTCTTGGCGTTTCTCTCGTATCCGCCGATATACGTACTTTTGTTTTTTCTTATTTACCTTGACTCCAGGGCTGTCATTTCCATTGTAAGAAATGACAACAGATATTTTGCGTCATTTAACCTTAATATACTTTTAATAATCCCCGCTATCATACTATTTCACTTTTTTCTGAGAAACATAGCGCTCGTTTTCTTCCGGTACGATTTTCTCGGTGATATAATTACAAAGCTTTAAAACACCCCTTTACCGCTTAAATTAACAAGAGACAATTAAAAAGCTGTTTTCTGACCTTGATGTCCGGAGCGGCTTTTTTATTTTTTCCCTTTACTCCGTATATTGCTGAAAAAAACAGAAATACTAATAAAAACACCCAATTTTGACAATATTTATTTACAAAAAAAGAGGTTATTATGAAAAAATCAGAAAAACTTGAGCTGATAGATAAACACTCTCCTCATACAAGATGTGTTAAAAATTTTTGTCTTGCTTTTCTCTTTGGAGCAGTTATATGCGGCGTGGGTGAGGGTCTTATATATTTATTTTCCTCCCTTGGCGCTGACGACAGAACCTCTCCTATGCTGACAACGCTTTTCTTTATTTTCGCCGCATCCATTCTCACAGGCTTTGGACTGTTTGACATTATAGCAAAGCGCGCCGGAGCCGGTACTCTCGTTCCGGTAACAGGATTTTCAAACGCCGTTACCTCTGAGGCTATGGACTCAAAAAGCGAGGGTATTATCCTCGGAGTAGGTGCGAAAATTTTCACTGTAGCCGGTCCTGTTATACTGTTTGGTATCTCGGCGGGAGTTGTGTACGGAGTCGTGCTTTTCTTTTACTATTTATTCACCGGTGTATTTGTTATTAACATGTAGCTCCTATTTGTACCGTGCTATATTTTATCTGAAAACTTTATAAATGTATATTTTAGTTTACAAAACACTAATTTTAAGGTAATACTATGAAAAGAATTATAAAACTCGATTCCACGGTTTCTATAGTTTCTCACGCCGCGGTCGGCGGCAGAGAGGAAAGACGCGGACCACTCGGTGAAAGCTTTGATTTCTGCGACAGCTCCGACCTTTTCGGTCAGAAAACCTTTGAGGTGGCGGAGGGCGAGATGGGACGCATTGCGCTGAACACCGCCCTTACAAAGGCAAATCTTTCTCACAAGGATATAGAGCTTCTCGTGGCAGGGGATCTGCAAAACCAGTGTGTCGGCACCTCTCTTGGTCTTAACAGCTTCGGAATACCCTTCCTCGGTGTGTACGGTGCTTGCTCGACCTGCACAGAGTCTCTTCTGATTTTGTCCTCTATTATGAATTCGGGAGAGGATATGGCATATGGGGCGGCGGTAACCTCATCTCACAACGCCTCTGCCGAAAGACAGTTCAGAACACCCCTTGAATACGGCGGACAAAGACCGCCAAGCGCCCAGTGGACCTCAACCGCGGCAGGCGCTTTTATACTCGGCAGAAATAAAAATGCTCCGAGAATAAGCGAGTTTGCCGCGGGAAAAATGATAGACGGAGCAACACTCGACGGCGCTAATATGGGCGCAGCTATGTCCTTTGCCGCCGCAGATACCATACTCTCGTACTTTGACGAGTCGGGACTTTCCCCCTTTGATTTTGACTTTATCGTGACCGGCGACCTTGGCAGAGTCGGCTCGGATATCCTTAAGGATATACTTTCAAAGGAAATACCCGGCTTTGAGCGTCTGCACGCCGATTGCGGTCTTTTGCTCTACGATAACAAAATTCAGGACACGCACAGCGGTGCGTCGGGCTGCGGCACCAGCGCGTCCGTCCTCGCATCGCATTTTCTGCCTATGATGGAAAGAGGTCTTATAAAGAACATTCTCTTTATGTCCACGGGCGCACTTATGAGCCCGTCAAGCCTCCTTCAAGGTCAAAATATCGCGGGAATAGCTCCTCTTATAAGAATTCAGATGGGAGAAAATAAAAAATGATTATAACCGATATACTTCTCGCCGCCGCTTTTGGCGGACTTATCTGCTCTGCCGCGCAGCTCCTTATTGATTTAACGAAGCTCACACCGGCTAGAATACTCGTTCTCTACGTTACTCTCGGAGTCTTTATCTACGCTATTGGACTTTACGAGCCTCTTTATTCCATCTTCGGAGCGGGAGTTTCCCTTCCCCTTATAGGCTTTGGCGCGAATATCGGCAGGGGCGTATTTGAGGCGGTTCGGGACGAGGGCGCGATAGGTATTCTCTCGGGCGGTATGACCGCCTCTGCCGCGGGTATAACACTAGCTCTCGTTATGGGTCTTTTGTCGGCTCTGGTGTTTAAAAGCAAGTCAAAGAGAATGTAAACCTTTATTATTATTTTAACGTGATTTTTTTCTGTCAAAATGACAACTTTTTTTTACACTCCTCTTGATTTTACTATAATAATATGTTATAATTATAATAATATTATAAGTATAGGAGAAAGGATTTAAAAAATGGATGAGCTTTCGAGCATTTCAGAGGCCTTGCGCGACGAGCTACTTATAAGAACCGGAGCCGCGCAGTCCACCTTTGACCTGTGGTTTGGCGGACTCACGCTTACAAACCTCACCGAGGATAAGGCAACCTTTTCCACACCGACCAAGCTTCGCCGCGGTATTCTCTCCACGAGATACTATGAAATAATCAAAAAAACTCTTGCCGAAATCATAGGCTTTTCGGTTGAAATAGAATTTTTCTCTCTCGACCAGGTACCAATCTCCGAGCCCGACGAGGACGATACTCCCGTGCCCGAGGAGGACCTCGAGGAGAGCATCGAGAAGGAGAAGAGGATAGAGGAAATTCTCAAAAATACAGACACTGATAAAAAGACTATTCTCGACGACTACACCTTCGACAACTTTATAGAGGGCTCGTCAAACAAATTCGCAAAGGCGGCGTGCTACGCCGTAGCAAACGAGCCCTGTGTCTATAACCCTCTGTTTATACACGGCCACTCCGGTCTTGGTAAAACTCACCTTCTGTACGCTATCATGCACCACATGAAGAAAAACAATCCCAAAATGAAGATAGTGTACAAAACGAGTGAAACCTTTATAAACGAGCTTATTGAGGCTATAAAGAGCGGATTTACAGCTCCGTTTAAGGAGAAGTACCGCTCGGCAGACGTTCTGCTTATCGACGATATCCAGTTCATAGCAGGCAAGGAATCTACTCAAGAGGAGTTTTTCCACACCTTTACAGCGCTTTACGAGTCAGAGAAGCAGATAATTCTCACCTCAGACCGTCCGCCTATGGAAATAAAGCCCCTCACCGACAGGCTCAGAACGAGATTTGAGGGCGGTCTTATCGCCGACGTTCAGCCGCCTTCGTTTGAGCTGAGAGTCGCTATTATCAAAAAGAAATCTGACGATATGGGCATCTCTATCTCCAACACTCTCGTTGATTATATGGCGGACCGCCTCAATAACAACATCAGACAGATAGAGGGTGTACTGAAGAAGCTCTACGCTATAACCTCACTGACGAGCGCCGAGGTTACAAAGGAGGCTATCGACAGCATTATATCGATAGTTGACCCGGGTAATATTCCCACCGACGTTATGGTGGACAGAATTCTCGCCGCCACAGCTAAAAAATACGGTGTGACGGTCGATGACCTCAAATCAAAGAAAAAGACAGACAGCATAGCAAACGCGCGTCACAGCGCGGTGTACATAATCAGAAAGCTCACAAATCTTTCCTTAAAGGAAACGGGCAAAATTTTCGGCAGGGACCACACCACAGCCCTCGCCTCGGAGCAGAAGATAATGCTTAATATCCGCACTGTCAAAAATTTCGAGCGCGATCTTAATCTGCTTATTAAGGAAATAAAGGGGAACTGAGCAAAGCGGAGCTTTGCAGTTATGGTTGCCTGCGGCAAGTTATGATGTTCGCATAGCTAACAGTTGTGAGATGCTTCCGCATCGTTATGATTGGATTTTCAAAGCTTTAGTTTGCTAAGGAAAACTAATCTTTCCACATTTTCGTGTTAAAATGTTAGCTTCTCCGCGTTATAAAGCGGTTAAAAAGCATTATACAAAGCTGTTTTTAATTTTCAAAAAAAGCTTCAACAGAAAATGAAGATAAAAATGTTGAAAAATTTTAGTAAAAAACCCAGACGCGGCGCGGAAAATAAGACTTTTCCACACAACCCACATCCTCTACAACTACTACACCTACCAATATAATATAATTATCTATTTTCTTTGCCGACAAGGGATACTCACACCCGGCAGAAAGGACATTTTATGAAATTTACGGTACAGAAATCAACCTTTATGAGTAAGCTTACCCCTGCGATGGGTACGGTTTCTAATAAAAATACGATAACCTCTATTGAGGGAGTGCTTCTCGAGACTCTCAACGACGGAAAAATCCGCCTTTCTACATACGATATGAATAAGGGTACGAGAATAGTATTCGATCCCATAAGCATCGAGCGCGAGGGTAAATTCATAATAAACGCGGCGCGTCTTTATCAGACCGTCAGAGTTATGCCCGAGGACGAGATAACCATCGATATAAACGATAAGCTGAACTGTACTATATCGTCGGGTAAGGCTTCGTTCTCTATGTACGCTATGAGAGGTGAGGATTTTCCTAATCTTCCTGACCTTATGAGCGACAGAGGATTTGAAATTTCGTCGGAGTCGCTTCGTAAAATGATAAGCAAGGTAGACCACTCGGTAGCCGAGCAGGATAACCGTCCGATGCTTTGCGGCGCTTTCTTTAAGGTTCTCGCGGGCAAAATAGAGGTTGTATCCTGCGACAGCTATACTCTTTCCCGCTGTATTATGAAATGTGACGTTCAGTCTATAAGAGACGACGCGCCTCTCGGCTACTCGTTTATTATTCCCGGTCACGCCCTGAGCGAGCTTTCAAAGCACCTTGCCGACGGAGATGACACGAAGGTATACTTCTATCTTTCTAGAAAGCACGCGATAATCAAAAAGGACGACGCTATATTCTTTACCAGAACCATCGACAGCGAATACATAGATTACGAGAGAATTATTCCGCGAGAGAACGATATATTCGTAACCGTTGACAGAGAGAGATTTCTCGACGGACTCGAGAGAGCTAATATTATCGCTGAGGAAAAGATTAAGGGAAGCGGAAAGAGCTACGTTAAGCTCTCTGCGTCCGAGCAGTTTCTGCTTATAACCTCATCGTCGGTAAACGGCAACGTATTTGACGAGATGGACTGCGTACACGAGGGCAGCGACATAGAGATAGGCTTCAACTGCCGTTATCTTATTAACAGCGCCTCCGCGGCAGAGGGCGAGAGCATCAGACTTTCGTTCAAGAGCCCGACTCAGGCTATCACTATCGAGCCTGTCGAGGAAAACGATGAATTCTCCTACTTCTATATGATACTTCCCGTCAGAATGAGCGAACAAAAATGATAATCAAAAAATTCAGTGCTGCGAGCTTTCGCAATATTGAAAAATGCGAGATAGAATTTTTACCGGGACTTAATCTTCTACACGGCAAAAACGCAGAGGGCAAAACCTCGGTTATAGAGGGAATTTATATCTTTTCGAGAGGTAAATCCTTCAGAGCAAGAGAGGATGCCGACTTAATTAAATTTGGCTGTGAGGGCTTCTATACAAGGATTGATTACGAGCGCTCAGATGGGGATGAGAGCCTTGAGTATTCACTGCATGGCAAAATCCGCCAGAGGAAAAAGAACGGATATAAGCTCGGGGGCGTATCCGAAATGATAGGCTCGTTTCGCTCGGTACTCTTTTATCCCGATAATCTAGAGATAATCAAGGGCGGACCGGAGGAGCGAAGAAGCTTTGTAAATATCGCAATATCGCAGTGCTATCCATCGTATATAAAATACTACGCAGACTATAAAAAGGCTCTTGAGAACCGAAATTGCCTACTTAAGCTTGCATCTAAGGGTAATTATTTTGATATAAACGAGATTTTAGCGTGGTCTGAGTCTATGGCTGAATACGCGTCGTATATATACCTTATGAGGCGCGATTATATAGAAAAAATAGCTCCCCACGCAAAGAGAATAATGCTTGAGATTTCCTCCGGAAAAGAGGAGCTTGATATAGTCTACGAGGCGGATTTTACTCCCGAGAGAACTGACAGAAGCTATATAAAGAGCGAGTATTTGAAGGTTTTTAGCGAAAACACAGACAAGGAGTGCCGCGCGGGAGTTACCCTGTACGGTCCTCACAGAGACGATATAAAAATACTGATAAACGGCACGGATTCACGCCTTTTTGCTTCTCAGGGACAGCAAAGGAGCGCGGTTCTTTCGCTTAAGCTCTCCGAGGGCGAGGTAATACGCGAGATTTCGGGCGAGTATCCCGTATATCTTTTTGACGACGTTCTCTCAGAGCTTGACGAGGTGAGAAAAAAGTACGTTTTATCCTCTCTTTGTGACAGGCAGATAATAATAACCTCCTGCGAGTCCGACGAGTATAAGGACTTTATGGCTAACGTTATAGAGGTTTCGGGTGGTAAATATGTATCTTCACATAGGTAATAAAAAGAGTGTTGAGCTTGATAATATAGTAGGTATTTTTGATCTCGATACCGCGACCGTAACCAAGTCAAGCAAAGCGTTTATAAATAAGATGGAAAAGGAAGGACTCGTGGAATACGACGATACCGACCTTCCGCGCTCGTTCATTTTGTGCGGCGACAGTAAAAATAAAAAAATAAGACTCTCAAGAATTTCAACTCAAGGATTAAAGGCAAGACTTTCCGAAAAAATATATTGAAGGCACTAAAAGCAGCGAGAATGTATTAAAGGTACTAAAACGGCGAAAATATAAACTATTATTTACAAAAATAATTAAATTTAAGCGTAAAACAAATTACGCCATATAGCAAAACGAGAAAGGCATGGTTTAAAAGTTGGCACAGGAAATTATAAGTAATGGCTACGACGACAGCCAAATACAGGTTCTCGAGGGACTTGAAGCTGTAAGAAAGCGCCCCGGAATGTACATAGGAACAACCTCTCTGCGCGGACTTCATCACCTCGTATACGAGATAGTGGATAACTCTATTGATGAAGCTCTGGCAGGACATTGCGATTCAATTAAAATAATAATCTGGCCCGACAACAGCGTATCGGTAGAGGATGACGGACGAGGAATACCCTCGGGTATGAACGAGAAGCTCGGTCTGCCGACGCTTGAGGTCGTATATACCGTTCTTCACGCCGGCGGTAAGTTTGGCGGCGACGGATATAAGATTGCCGGAGGTCTTCACGGTGTCGGAGCGTCGGTTGTAAACGCGCTCTCTGAGTGGCTTGAGGTAGAAAACTGCCGTGACGGCAAAAGATATACCGAAAGATTTGAAAGAGGCGCTGTTGTGCGTCCTTTTAAGTGCGAGGGCGACTCGAACGGCAGACACGGTCTGTACGTCAGATTCAAGCCCGACGCTACAATATTTGAGGATACCGTTTTTGAATACGATATACTTCTCACCAGAATGAGAGAGCAGTCCTTCCTCAACGCAGGCGTTAAGATTATCCTAATCGACAAGCGCGAGGGTAAGGAGAGAGAGGAAACTCTCCATTACGAGGGCGGTATAGTATCCTTCGTAGAGTATCTCAACAATGAGAAGCGCGGCACTCCCGTACACCCTGAGGTTATCTATATGAAGGGCGAGGAGGGCGGCTCTATTGCCGAGGTAGCTATGCAGTATAACGATAGCTATAACGAAACTATAATTTCCTTTGCTAACAATATGTCAACTATTGAGGGCGGAACTCACGAAACAGGCTTTAAATCCGCGCTCACCAGAGCAATAAACGATTACGCGAGAAGAACGGGAGTTATCAAGGGCGACGATAAGGGTCTTTCTGGCGAGGACGTGCGCGAGGGACTTGTGGCTATTATTTCTGTAAAGCTCACCGACGCGCAGTTTGAGAGCCAGACGAAGGCAAAGCTCGGTAACTCCGAGATAAGAAAGCTCGTTGACTCTATAGTTTATAAAAAGCTCGACGAGTTTATGGAGGAAAATCCCGCCTCTGCCAAGATGATAATAGAGAAGGCTATGGCGGCAAACAGAGCGAGAGAAGCGGCAAGACGCGCAAGGGAATTAACCAGGCGTAAAAACGTTCTCGAGGTCTCTACCCTTCCCGGCAAGCTCGCAGACTGCAACGAGCGCGACGCAAGGCTCACCGAGGTGTATCTTGTCGAGGGAGACAGTGCGGGAGGCTCTGCAAAGAACTGCCGTGACAGCCGCTTCCAGGCTATCCTTCCCCTACGCGGTAAGGTTCTGAACGTAGAAAAGTCAAGGCTCGATAAGGTTTACTCAAATACCTCGCTTATTCCGATTATCCAGGCGCTCGGCTGCGGTATCGGAGAGGATTTTGATATAAGTAAATTAAGATACGGAAAGATTGTAATAATGGCGGATGCCGACGTTGACGGCTCGCATATCAGAGTTCTGCTTCTTACTTTCTTTTTCCGACATATGCGTCCTCTTATAGAGGAAGGTCACGTATACCTTGCGCAGCCGCCGCTCTATAAGATATACAAAGGAAAGCAGCTTCGCTACGCATTCTCTGACGAGGAGCGCGACAGATGCATCGAGGAGCTCGGTGTAAAGGGCGTCGAATCCGAAAGATATAAGGGTCTTGGAGAAATGGACCCCGAGCAGCTTTGGGAAACCACTATGGATCCCGAAACGAGAACGCTTCTAAAGGTAACCGTCGAGGACGCTATCGCCTGCGACGAGATATTCTCGGTGCTTATGGGCGATATGGTTGAGCCAAGACGCGAATTTATAACCAAGAATGCAAAGTTCGTAACGAACCTTGACATCTAGGTAAGAGAGGATAATAGAGACGGGTTCGTATTATTTTCGATTACCCAAGGAAGGAATACAGAATGGAACATACTTATAAAAGCACAGATATAGAATTTCCAAATCAGAAAATAGAGCTACGCAATATGGAAAAGGAGGTTAAAACCTCGTTTATTGAATACTCAATGAGCGTTATAACCTCGAGAGCTCTGCCTGATGTAAGAGACGGAATGAAGCCGGGTCAGAGAAGAATTATGTACGCTATGTACGAGGATAATCTCACTCACGACCGCCCCTTCAGAAAATCCGCAACCACAGTAGGTAACGTGCTGGGTAGATATCATCCTCACGGTGACTCCGCCGTATACGGCACGATGGTCAGAATGGCGCAGGATTTCTCGCTCCGTTATCCTCTCATAGAGGGACACGGAAACTTCGGTAACGTAGACGGAGACGGCGCTGCCGCTTACCGTTACACCGAGGCGAGAATGTCAAAGATTGCAGACTATATGATGGGCGACATAGAGAAAAAGGTCGTTCCTATGACCCGTAACTTTGACAATACCCGCGACGAGCCGACGGTCCTTCCATCAAGATTTCCGAATCTACTTGTAAACGGTTCTGTCGGTATAGCCGTAGGCATGGCAACGAATATTCCCCCTCATAATCTCACCGAGGTTATAGACGGAATAGTATATAGAATTGATAACCCCGAATGTACAGTACCCGAGCTTATGGAGTTCATAAAGGGCCCTGACTTCCCGACAGCCGCTATAATCTACGGCTCAAGAGGTATAAGGGAGGCGTACGAGACCGGCAGAGGTAAGGTATATATAAGAGCGAGAGCTACTGTCGAGGACGAGCACAGACGCATAATCTTTACCGAGATACCCTATATGGTAAATAAGTCTATGCTTATAGAGAGTATGGCAAATCTCGTTAAGGATAAAAAGATTGAGGGCATCACAGCACTCAGAGACGAGTCGGGCAGAGGCGGTATGAGGATTGTCGTAGAGTACAGACGCGACGCTAACGCCGAGGTTATACTTAACCAGCTTTATAAGTATTCACAGCTTCAGGATACTTGCTCTGTAAATATGCTTGTTATAGATAACGGCGAGCCTAAAACACTTAATTTGCCAACTATACTTGACAAATACATCGAATTTCAGAAGAGCGTCATAGAAAAGAGAACGAGATTTGACCTCGAAAAAGCGCAAAGGGAAATACATATTTTAGAGGGATACAGAATAGCTACGGAGAATATTGACGAGGTTATCGCTATAATTAAGGCGAGCGCGTCAATCCCCGCGGCAAAGGAAGCTCTGACCGAGAGGTTTGGTCTTTCCGATGCGCAGACTCAGGCGATAGTCGAGATGACACTCGGCAAGCTCTCCGGACTTGAAAGACAAAAGGTTGAGGAAAGACTTGAGAAGCTTATGGCGCTTGTAAAGGAGCTTCGCGAGATACTGGAGGACGAAAACAAGCTTAAGGAAATACTAAAGGGCGAGCTTTCCGAGATAAAGAGAAAATACGGAGACGAGAGAAGGTCTGAGCTTACAGAGGCGACCGAGGAGATAGACCTTGAGGACCTTATAGAGCGTCACACCTGCGTTATAACCGTCAGCCATTCGGGCTATATCAAGCGCCAGAGAGCAGACGTTTACTCCGCGCAGAACAGAGGTGGTAAGGGCATTATCGGTATGACAACCAAGGAGGACGATTTCGTCGAGGACGTTATCGTAGCAAACAGCCACGCGTACCTTATGTTCTTTACTAATAAAGGAAGAGTTTACGCAAAGAAGGCGTACAGAATTCCCGAGGCGTCGAGAACGGCAAAGGGCACGAACCTCGTTAACATTATAGAGCTTGGCGAGGGTGAGTACGTAACGGCGATTATTCCTATCACCGAGTTTGTTGAGGGTGAGTATCTCACGATGGTAACCAAGCTCGGTATTATAAAGAGAACGCTTCTTTCCGAGTTTGAGTACCAGAGAAAGAGTGGAAAGATAGCAATTAACCTCGACGAGGGAGACGAGCTTATCTTCGTCAGACATACGGCAGGAAACGAGAGTCTAATTCTCGCGACGCGTAACGGTCTGGCAGTAAGATTTGACGAGAACAACGTTCGTTCTATGGGCAGAGGAGCGAGAGGTGTTAAGGGTATTACCCTTGCTGACGGCGACACGGTTGTCGGTGTATGTCTGGTAGACGAAAGCAAGTCGATGCTTACCGTAACCGAGGGCGGTATGGGTAAGAGAACTCTCTTTGAGGACTTCCGTGAGATGAAGCACCGCGGCGGCAAGGGCGTCACCTGCCACAAGATAAGTGAAAAGACAGGCAAGCTCGCGTCTATTATAACCGTAGCGGACGACGACGATATAATGCTTATCACGAACGAGGGAACTATCATAAGAACCTCTGTTTCGAGCATCAACGTCTACTCAAGAAGCGCGTCGGGCGTTATTATAATGCGTCTTTCCGAGGGCTCTATTATAAACAATGTCGCAAGGCTCGAAAAGGAAGAGGAAATAGAGGCTGACGCGGCTGAGGTTGAGATTGAGGTTAAAGCCGAAAATCAGAAGATAACCGAAAAGGAAGCTTTGTCCGGCGAAGACGAAATTCTAAAGACCGACAAAGACGAGAACGCTACATCAGACGGCGGTGATGAAGAAAATGAGGCTTAAAAAAATTATAGCATCTCTTCTTATTGCCGTATTATCGGTATCGGTCCTCGTTTCCTGCGAAAACGACAGGGAGTACAACGAGACTGAGGTTATTTTGGCGGCAGAGAGCCTTATAAAAAAGAGCGAGCCTTTAAACGAAATATATTACGGAAAGGGATTTCTTTTCACCGAAACCGGCTCCGGAATATATAAAAAAATCGACTCTCTTGAGTGCGAGAGATACGGAATACACACGATTGACGCGCTGAAAGAGAGAACTTTCGAGGTTTTCTCAACCGACAGAGCCGAGCTGATGTTCAGTACGCATCTATCCTCTATACAGGACGAGGACGGAAATATTTTACACTACGCGAGATACTACCAGCATACAAGCGGTGACGAAAGCTATATTATGGTCAACGGGATATACGAGTACTCTATGACCAACAGAACAGTTTACGACTATAGCGGTATATCGGTATATGACGTAGAGGGTGAAATTATCATAGTAAGCGTTCCTGTAACCTTAATCAGAACAGACGGTAAAGAAAAAAGAACCGAGCTTAAAATAAAGCTGATTGAAGAGAGCAAAGGATGGAGAATTTGTAGCGCATCACACGCGGTATATGACGAAAACAGTGATGCTTATGAGGATTTATTAAATCAAATAAAATAAAAATAAAAATAAAAAATCCGCAAAGCGGTAGGAGGTTTACCATGACATTCAAGGAAAAACTCGTTATTTTAAGAAAGGCAAAAAGTCTCACTCAGGATGAATTTGCAAGCGCTGTCGGCGTATCCAGACAGGCGGTTTACAAATGGGAATGCGGTCAGTCTTATCCTGAGGTTCCGAAGCTTCTCGAAATGAAGCTCCTCTTTGGAATATCTATCGACAATCTTCTCGACGATAGCTATGATATTCCCCTTCCTGAAAAAAAGAAAAAGAGAATTTCAAAGTCCACCAAGGCAAAAATCGAAGCGCACGTTGAGAATGCAACAGACGCATCTCATACTCATACCGAGCTTATGAGCCAGGTTTCAAAGGTTGCGGTAGAAGCACCTAAGGCAGCGCCCGCTCCCGCAGCGGCACCCAAGGCAGCGCCGGCTCCCGCAGCGGCACCCAAGGCAGCGCCCGCTCCCGCAGCGGCACCTAAGGCAGCGCCCGCACCCGCAGAGGCACCCAAGGCAGCGCCTGCTCCCGCAGAAGCTCCCGCTCCCGAAAAGAAGGGCGGCTTCTTTGGAAGAATTTTCGGCAAAAAGTAATTAAAAGGTTATATCATATAGCACGATTTACATAAAGTAAATAAGTATAAAATGAATATAATCCTTTTATAACGTTAATAATTTTCTCGAAAACGCAAGCAGAGCTATGCAAATTAAAGCCTTGCTTTACCGCGCATATTTTTCGGTAATGTCGGCTTGTCTATAGTATAGCTCTGCTTAAAAAATATCGGGAGTTAGTTATGAAAGGGTGTCAGAAAAGAGTAATTTTTTTAAAAAATACGGGAAGCTATCTTTTTGATGAGGCTTATTTTATTATAAGCAAAGAGGGGGAGAGGACCCCAGTCTCGGAGGATAGCATGATACTTGAGGCAAACAGAATTATAGAGAGTAGCTCTGATACGGAGACTTATCCTACATCTCTCAAAAGACGCATAATGTCCTTTTTAATTCCGTTTATTGTGGGAGTAGCCTTCAGCGCGGCTGTATTTGCTTTTTATATGAGCATTTAAAATAAGTTTCAAATTTTTCAAAATTCTGTATTAAATACCCTTGAAAAATGACAGAAAAACAGCTGAAAATGTAAATAACAGTATACAAAAACAATAAATTTAAATAAGAAAATAAGCAAGAGATAAAATATATGAGAAATGAAAAAACGAAAGGAAAAGGAGCAAAGCTCAGAATAGCGTCGCTCGGCGGACTTCACGAGGTCGGCAAAAATATGACGCTTATCGAGTGCGGTGACGATATAGTAATTATTGACTGCGGAATGGGGTTTCCCGATAAGGATATGCTCGGTGTAGACCTTGTTATGCCGGACATATCGTATCTTGTAAAGAACGCGGACAAAATACGCGCCGTGCTCATAACTCACGGTCACGAGGATCATATAGGAGCAGTTCCGTATCTTTTACATCAAATAAACGTTCCGATATACGGAACACGTCTTTCTCTCGGCATAATTGAGGGAAAGCTTGACGAGGACCCGCCCGAATATTATCCCGAGCTTTATACGGTTGAGGCAGGTGACGTCATAAACCTCGGATGCATGAAGGCTGAATTTATACACGTGAACCATTCGATAGCCGACGCATGCGCCATAGCACTGAGAACCCCCGTAGGCACGGTTTTTCATACCGGCGATTTCAAGCTTGACGTCTCGCCGATAGACGACAGAATGATAGATCTTACGAGAATAGGCGAGATAGGAAAAAGCGGAGTAGAGATTCTCTTATGCGAGTCCACGAATGCCGAGAGAGCGGGATTTACCCCGTCGGAGAGAACTGTAGGCTCGTCGCTTGAGAGAATTTTTGCTCAGCACGAGGACAAGAGGCTGATTATAGCAACCTTTTCATCAAACGTGCACAGAGTACAGCAAATAATAAACGCATCCTATAATCACGGCCGTAAGGTAGCAGTTATCGGCAGAAGCATGGTCAATATTATAGGCGCGGCGCTTGAGCTTGGATATATGGAGCTGCCGGAGGGTGTACTTATAGACGTCGCTGATATAAAGCGCTACAAACCAAATGAAATAACTCTTATAACCACCGGAAGCCAGGGCGAGCCTATGTCGGCGCTCTACCGTATCGCATTCGGCGCGCACGATAAAATAAAGATAAGTCCCTCTGACGTCGTGGTGCTGAGCTCATCAGCTATCCCCGGCAATGAGAAGCTTGTCGGAAGTATAATAAATGCGCTAGTTCAAAGCGGCGTAAAGGTCGTGCACGATTCCACTGAGGAAATACACGTTTCGGGACACGCCTGCCGTGAGGAGCTGAAGCTTATGATGGCTCTGACGAGGCCAAAGTACTTTATGCCGATACACGGAGAAGCCAGACATCTTTATGCCAACCGCGAGCTCGCTGAATTTATGGGTATACCCTCGGAAAACATTTTTGTATCCGAGATTGGTAAGGTACTCGAAATTGATAAAAAGGGAGCGCGATGGGGCGGAACGGTTCCGGCAGGAAACGTGCTTGTTGACGGCTCGGGAATCGGGGATATAGGAAGCGTTGTTTTACGCGACAGAAAGCATCTTTCCGAGGACGGACTTGTGGTCGTCGCGGTGACGCTTGCGCAAAAAGAAAGATATATTGCCTCAGGGCCCGAAATAGTTTCGCGCGGCTTCGTTTACGTCAAGGAGTCCGAGGAGCTTATAAAAGAGGCAAAGAGAGTTGTGCTTCTTTCGCTTGACAAGGCAATGGGCAAAAAGCACAGCGATATAACAAATATAAAAAATACTATAAAGGACGACCTTGGAAAGTTCATTTATAAGGAAACAAAGCGCAGACCAATGATACTTCCTGTCATATCAATTATATGATAAATCTTATTTTTGTAAATGAAAGTTGTCAAAACAGTCTGTTTTTAGACAAAATACAGAAAAGTAAGAGTGTATTAAAGCATATAGAAGGTCCTAAATCGGAAAAGGTAAAAAGAGAGAGAAATATCTCTTATTCAGCCCTTGTTTATCTACTTCGGTATTTTTTTGATATATCATCACCCGATATAAATTTTATCGCGAAGCCATATCTTGTTGACAAAGAGCAATCCGTCTCCTTTAATATTTCACACACCGACGGCGCTATAATAATAGCGCTATCCGACGAATACCCGAGTGTTGGAGTGGATATAGAAAAGGTAATGGATGCGGGTATTGCCAAAAGGATAAATAAAAGATTTCTAAGCTCTGAAGAAGTCTTTGATATGAGCGCGCCGCTTGCCGAGAAAGTAAATTTTTTCTCTCTTTGTTACGAGGGAGGCGAGCCACATCTCTATAAGATCCCGAAGAATGAAGAAGTAAAAATGGACAAATTGCCAAAGCCGCATATTCCGCGCCTGTTGAAAGAGAATCAAGCGCTGCCAAAAAACGGCGAAAATGACGCTTATTCGACAACGACAAGGTTTACTCTCCTTGAATCTCTTTTGAAATGTGAAGGGGGAGGATTCTCTTCAATTTCAAGATGGACAGAGATAAAAAAAGATTGTGAGTGCGTATCGTTTTGGTTTTCCGTTTCGGGGCGTGACTTTTCCGTGTCCTTATCCTGTATGAAATAAACCGTGAAAAACAAAAATAAAGCCAACTAAAAAGAAAAAACACCGTTTTTGTCAACTTAACGTTACAAATTCGGTGTTTTTATTATTTTAAAATAAAAATTAAAGCATACCCAAAAGATTGTTTACGAGTGTTAAAATTTCGGGCATAAGGAAAAACAGACACATAAATATCGCGAAAATCAAAACGCAAAGCAAAAGTGTGCTGAGTACCGTTATATCGGATTTTATTGAAATAGCTTTTGCCTCTTCGATGCTTTCCTCTCTTATATAGATGCGGGTTTTGTCAAAATCAATTTTCTCTTCGGTATATTTTTTTGACTTTATGAGCTTTGTATATTCCTCGTAGCTCATAGAACACTCCCCTGCCCTTCCCACGATTCTCGTGAGCCTGCCGGAGCTTCTCAGCGCTCTTTTTATTCCGCGGGAGGAGATTCCCAGCTCCCCGAGTGTTTTTGCCGAGCTATCGCTTGTCGCCTCGTGTCTTACGAGCCTTTTTACCGTCGTGATTATTATCCATCTGTTGTAGCTGATGGCTATCGATGACGCTATAATAACGAGCATAAATATCAGCAAAAATTTATTTATCTCAAAATCGATTCCGATCTTATCGAAGCTTTTGAGATTTAAGTCTATGTATCTTAAATAAAAGGTATAGATATCCATATAAAATCCTTAAAAAGAGAATTTTGGCTTTAGTCCTTTTATTTTATCATAAAAACAATAAACGTTTCAATGAAAAAATATAAACAAACGGTTAACTATTATACCTCAGAGAGAAAATGCTCTCCGCAAAGAAGCGCTACGAGCTCGTCAAGGTCCTCGTTATCCTCGTAGGTAAGGGTCAGAGTTTTCTTTTTGCCCTTGCCCTCTATTTTTACGCGTCTGCCAAGGTGCGACTGCATACGTACCTCAAGCTCTCGGAAATAATCTACGAATGGGATAGGCTCAACGTCTTCCTTAAGCTCCTTTTTAGGCTTGTTCATGCGCTTGACCTCTTCCTCAAGAACACGGACCGAAAGCTCCTCTTCTACAGCTCTCTGAGCGAGTAAAATCATAGCATCCTTGTCCTTCAGACCAAGAATAGTTCTCGCGTGTCCTGCGGAAAGCTCGCGCGACGCCACGAGAGTAAGCACCTCGTCGGGCAAATCGAGAAGACGGAGAGCGTTTGCGACAGCGCTGCGGCTCTTGCCAACCTTTATGGAAAGCTCCTCTTGGGTCATATCGTATTCCTCGGAGAGCGCCTTAAATGCCAGCGCCTCCTCAAGAGGATTGAGGTCCTCACGCTGAATATTTTCTATAAGGGCGATTTCCGCCGCGTGTTTGTCATCTTTATCGAGGACTATCGCGGGGATTTCGGTAAGACCTGCTATTTTAGAGGCTCTGAAACGGCGCTCGCCGGCGATTATCTGATATCTGCCATCGCCGTATTCTCTGACCAGAATAGGCTGTAAAAGACCGTTTTGCACGATAGAATCGGCAAGCTCCTCGAGCGCTTCCTTGTCGAAGTATTTTCTCGGCTGGTCACTCTTGGGGTCAACCATAGATATTTTTAAGGTAGAAATCTGACCCTCTGTGTGTTCCTTTTCTTCAATTCTTGCATTGTCGAGAAAGATTGCGTCAAGTCCCCGTCCGAGACCGCTGTTCTTTTTTGCCATCGTGTATTCCTCCGTGTATTTTGTCCGTCTGTTACTGTTGCAGACTGATTTTATCAGATAGTAAAGCTTTTTGTGGTAAAGCCGGCATTGTAATTTAATACTGTAACCGGTACTTCAATATAAAAAATAAAAGCGCGAATATAAAATATAGTAGAAACGAATGCCCGAAAGCTAACACGTAAAATAAAGTAAAAACAAAAGGCGGAAAGCTGAAAATACGGGCAGATATAAGGCTAAAACCGTTCCGACTCACTTTTGACCGGAGAGGCGCCCAAGTGAAGGATAAAGGTGATAAAGATTTCCACAAGAGTGAAATTTTAGTGAAAAACCGCACCGCATAAGGGAAAATCACACCTCAGACGGTTTTTGAAAAAGCAGTTTTTGCGGAGCAAAGAACATCCAACTCACAAGTTTTCCACACAATTAACACAAAAAATGTGGAAAACTCATTGTGAAAAAAATAAATACATGCGATTTTTCTAAAAAGTGGGGATAAAATACTAAAAAACACTAAAAAAGAGATTAAATTCATTTATAATGCTTAAAATAACTCAAAAACAGTTGAATTTCGGCTAAAAAACAACACAAGGTGGGGATGCGATGCGTTTTTATAAGCGAAAAAACACATTATTCATACAGAATTATGACAGAAAACACTCTTCATTATCCACTTAAAAAGCACTTGAAAATTCAAAAATCAATAAAATATCAAAAAGTGGGTATAAATGCTTAATTCAGATGCTAAAATCAGCGACAAGGTGTGTAATATACAGATTTTAATTCCTTATTTTTTATAATGAGTGTGGAACTGTTTAAAACAAACAAATTACAATTTAAATAACTGTTTTTTGGTATCGGTTATTTTAAGGACTTTTGCGCTCGCGCTGTTAAATTCTCAGCATAAGTTCCTTTGCGACCGCCGCGTATTCGAGCGAGCCCTTGCCGTATGGGTCGTGATAGCATATCGGCTCGCCGTAGCCCGGGGCTTCTGAAATGCGCACGGTTCTCGAAATCGGAACTCTGAAAAGCTTATCCGCGTAGTATTTTTTGAGCTCCGCGACCACTTGAGCCGTGAGCGTGAGACGTCCGTTATACATCGTCAGAAGGATCCCCACAAGCTGCAGGGTTGGGTTATAGAGCGCGCGAATCTTCTTTATGGTATTCAGAAGCTGCGACATGCCCTCAAGTGAGTAAAATTCGCACTGCATGGGTATAACGACACCGTCGGATATTGAAAGCGCCTTGACGGTGAGCATACCGAGCGACGGCGGACAGTCTATAAATATGTAGTCAAACTCATCCTTGACCGAGTCAAGAGCAATTTCGGTAAATTTGAGGTTCTCGTCCTCTATATCGTAGAGCTCCAGCTCCGCGCCGGCGAGGTCAATTGTAGCGGGTACAACCCACAAATTTTTGAAATTTGACTTGATTATGGCGTCCTTTATGTCAACACGGCCTATAACTACGTCGTAGGTTGTGTTTTTTATCTTTGATTTAGCTATACCAAGGCCGCTGGTTGCGTTTCCCTGGGGGTCCATGTCTATCATAAGGACCTTTTTGCCCTTGTTAGCGATTTGGGCAGAAATATTTACGCAGGACGTCGTTTTGCCGACGCCACCCTTCTGATTTGAAAAGGATACAACCTTAGCTGCCATTTTTCCTCCAAACATACCAAATTATGGTAAAAAAATTGTAAAACAACTACAGATACGCAAAATGCGATATCTAAATATTTTAAATATTTTATTATAGTTATATTATACCTTATAAAGAGCTTAAAGTCAATAAGAAAATAGCTAAAAGCGAGCAAAAGAAAAGTTTTTCGACAACCTAGATGCAGCTTAAATGTGTTTTAAAATATAACCGAGCTGTGGCACAAAACTGTTTAAAATACAGCTGAGTTACGGAACAAAGCTGTTTAAAATCTACCGAGCTGTGACATAAAACTGTTTAAAATCTACCGAGCTGTGGCACAAAACTGTTT
>JAEIGA010002945.1_pt1 | contig 26837 bp, 25 predicted proteins | sample 9270691 | NCBI WGS metagenome assembly JAEIGA01 (sample SAMN17057246, study PRJNA624740) | gut metagenome | biome: biome; isolation source: fecal sample | host: Bos grunniens | place: China: Xizang | collected 2019 | reverse complement strand
TGTAGCAGGTGCAAGCACTTGGTTAAGCATTTGTTCTCAATGGGGCATAGAGAATATCTGCTTCATAGCCATCCTAACTCTATACCCTCAAGTATGCTCTATTTTACCTATTTTTACCAGCAGATTTGAAACAGACCCAATCCGCACTCGCAGTGTGCCATCCCGGCACACCACGCTGAACCACTGTCTGCAACCCGTATGCCGGGGGGCAAGAGTGGTTGATATTCCGCTGCATCATTAAAGCCGCTCCCGTGCATCACTGGACAACACAGAAGTTGCGCGCCATCTCTGGCTGGTCCGGGGCTTCATCATGGCATTTTCGCCAAGGAAAAGGAAATTAATTCTCGCTTTCCTCGCTCATGAGCTCCTCATATTCCTGGACGGTTTCCTCAATGAAGAGCGTTACAGCAGAAGTCATGGTCTGGCCATAGTAGGCACAGGCTTTCTGGAATCTCTCTATCAGGGCGCTGTCTACATACAGCCCCAGCATCTTCTTATTTTCGGCTCTTTGTCTTGGTGCCATGATTTATTACACTGTAGGGGTTGTGGGCAAGCCCAGGATAGTACCGGGCATAATCTTATGTCCGGCAAAGAAACTTTCAGCATTCATCTTACGCGCGCCGCTCGGCTGCATGGTCGTGATGCGGATGGCACCGCCCCGGCGTCCGCCGCAGGAAATGAGCATGCCCTCCGGTCCGGATTCCAGCACCATGCCCGGCACTGCATCTGACGGTTTGCGAACGTTCAGGAACACATCCACCGGCGGATATATTTTGAGCATTTTGTCCTGCCCACTGTGCACGGAGGGATATACTGTGAACGTACCGGGCCATGAATGATAGGCGCGTATCTTGCGCGCCACCTGCAGGGCCGGCTGATTCCAGTCTATCTGCCCATGTGAGCGCAGCAGTTTGGGCGCATAGGTCATGAGATTCTCATCCTGTTCCTCGCGCATATCCACACCGTCTGCCAGTGCGGCAATGGCTTCCATGAGCGGTTGCGGCGCCAGCAAGGCAAGATCATCATGCAGGCTTTCGGCGGTTTCTGTGCCGCGCAGCGGTATCGCCAGCTTGCAGATAATATCACCGGCATCCAGCTTCTTCACCACATGCATGATGGTGATACCGGTTTCATCATCACCTGCTTCAATGGCTGCCTGGATGCACGACGCACCGCGGTGGCGCGGCAGCAGCGAGGCATGCGCGTTGATGCAGGCAATGCCCGGCACATCGATGACCTCCTGTGAAAGTATCTGACCATAGGCCATCACCACCACAATATCCGGTTCATAGGCGCGCAGTTGCTCTACGGCTGCAGCTTCCCTCATCTTCTCAGGCTGGAACACAGGTATCCCCATCTGCTCGGCCACCACTTTCACTCGCGGTGGTGTCAGCTCCATGTGCCGCCCTACCGGTCGGTCAGGCTGCGTTATCAGCGCCACCACATTCCCGGTTTCTGCCAATGCCTGAAAGGAGGGTATCGCTATATCCCCCGTTGCCATCATCACGATTCGCATGCCGACTAAATACCAGAATAACGGTGTTTAGTCAAGCGATATTTAAGTTTTCCATAATAAATAGACGTAGTTTCTGCACTGGTCGTGAATATATTCCTAAGACACAGCCAGAGAATCACCTCGATAATCTTACACGATAAACATGACGAAACCAGCAAAACCGGGTAATTCCATTCAGGAATTACCCGGTTTTGTATAAAGAAATAAATCAGAAAGGATTAACCAATCTGGGCGCGGCCGCTGAGGCGGGCACCTTCATCCATAGACAGCACGCCGGTGGTGATATCACCGGTAATGTTGGACTGGGCGCTGAGGTGGCAGCGGTTGCTTTCGATGTTGCCTTCCACCTTACCGTAGACATGCACCTCGCCAGCGTGGATATCGCCTTTGATGTTGGCCATTTCGCCGATGGTGACCTTGCCGGTGTCGGACTGGATTTCACCCTCGATGTGGCCATCGATGTGCATATCGTTCTGGAAGCGGATGGAACCGATAATCTCGATACCGGAGGAAAGAACGTTGGTGGTATTCGTGCTCATGTTTGTGAATAAGAGGATATGGAGTTGAAAATTACACAGTCATGATTTCCTTTTCCTTGGAAGCCACGAGGTCGCCCACCATCTTCACGTACTTATCGGTGAGCTTCTGCACCTTGTCCTCAGCGGTGCGCACACCGTCCTCGGTCAGGATGTTGTCTGCCTTGAGCTTCTTGATGCCGTCCATGCCGGTCTTGCGGACGCCGCGGATACGCACGCGGGTTTCTTCACCCAGACCGGAAACATACTTGCAGAGCTCCTTACGACGCTCGCCGGTAAGCTCAGGGATGGGCAGGCGCACAGAGCGGGCATCAATGATGGGGGAAATACCCAGGCGGCTTTCAGCAATAGCCTTCTTGATGTCATTGAGGGTACCCGGGTCAAACGGCTGAATGAGGATGGAGCGGGCATCGGGCGTGGAAACCACAGCCAGGCTCTTCAGCTTCATGCTGGAGCCGTAGGAAGCCACAAAAATGTCCATATTGTCCACCAGGGAGGGGGAAGCCTTGCCGGTGCGCACGCCGGCAAAACCAGCCTGCATGTGCTCCACAGCTTCTTCCATGCCTGTTTCTACTTCGAGCAAGAGTGTCTCTTCGTCCATTGTCGTATGTGTGTTGTGTGTTAAAATCTGATTCAGCCGATGATGGTGCCAATCTTCTCACCCAGCAGCGCGCGGGTGATATTGCCGGGCTGGTGCATGTCGAACACCATGATGGGCTTGGCGTTGTCCTTGCACAGGGTGAAAGCGGTCTGGTCCATCACCTTCAGGTTGCGGGAAATGCACTCCTCGTAGGAAATGGCGTCAAAACGGGTAGCGGTGGGGTCGGTCTTGGGGTCGGCGGTGTACACACCATCCACGGAGGTAGCCTTCATCACCACTTCAGCATTGATTTCGCAGGCACGCAGAGCAGCTGCCGTATCGGTGCTGAAGAAGGGGTTGCCCGTGCCGGCAGCGAACACCACCACCTCACCAGCGCGCAGCTGGTGGCGGGCCTTGTTGCGCACATAGGGCTCTGCCACGTTCTTCATCTCAATAGCGCTCTGCACGTGGGCAGGCACACCGGCCTCCTGCACTGCAGAGCAGATGGAAAGCGCATTCATCACCGTGGCAAGCATACCCACATAGTCCGCCGTGGGGCGGTCCATGCCGCGCACGCTGGCCTTGGCACCACGCCAGATGTTACCGCCGCCTACCACGATGGCAATCTGGAGGTTGCCTTTCTGCTGAGCTTCGGCAATCTCGCGTGCGATGCGAGCCACAATCTCCGGTGAGATATTGTCCTTACTGCCGGGGGCGCGCAAGGCTTCACCACTAAGTTTCAGAAGAATACGTTTATACGGAGCTTGTGTCGGTTCACTCATAATTCCTATGCAGGTTCAGTTCCTGTTAACTGTGCCACTTTTACCGCCAAAAAGCGAGCTAAAAATGTGCCAGTCCGCAAATTTTAACGGCTCCAGCCCTGCATCAGATAAACCTGGGTGTTCACGCAGCGTGATTCGCCGCCATCGGCCGGGGTGAAGTGCAGTTCCCAGGTGCTTGCATACAGCTCACCCCACTCGCCGCTGTAGACGGTAAAATCATCGCTCACCGCCAGCTTGCAGAATTCACGGTAGGGCTCGGGGGTAAGCTCCACCAATTTCATGCTCAGCGGGGTCTTTCTGGTATACTCACAGGCTTTCACCCGGAACGTACCCTCGGGGTAATTGCGCGGCACCACCAGCAAGGCTTTGTACATGCCGGGTTGAAAATCCTCGCGCAACACAAGGGTGGGCTTATCCGGCAGCGGCGGCAGCAGCGCGTCCAGCCCTTCGCGGGTAGGGTTTGCAGCCAGAGCAGCCAGTCCTTCATTCAACATCTGCAATTTCTTGAGTTCAAATGCTGATGGCACTTTATCATCCCCCCAATCCGAGCACCGGGTGTAAATTTCCCAGCCGTTCTGGAGGGGTTTCTGCCATATTTTATCATCCTCACGCATGAAATGGCATTCAGCACCCAGGTGGTGCTCGCCCTCGCAGCGCAGAAGGTCGAGACGCGGTGCCACCTTCACCCCGGGAGTCAGCACCACATGGCATGCGGCGCGCAACTTATACTCCAGCAACAACTCCGGAGCCTCAGCCGCCAGTTTCTCCACATTCGGAGCGGCATCGGTAAGCTGTTCATCACCAGAAATGCACATTGAGGAATCCACATACATCAACTTTTTCCACTCGTTCACCGCAGAGGACATCTGCGATTCATCCTCAATGGTATAGAAACTGAAACCATGCGGCACCGCCATGCCAGGCATATTCGCCGGCGTCATCTCGTCCGTCAGCCGATGTTCCCTCGCAAAGTCATCGTAACACGCAAAAGACGAAGCAAGCGCACCTGCAGCAAAGCAGACAAACATTCCGGCCCCCGCTATCGGCGTCCACAACCAGGCCCACCACACATGGTACTGGTGCTTAATGAGCCGCACTATCGTAAGCGCCACCAGCCAGAGCGGCAGGCCCAAGAAAAGCAGAAGCTGCGCTATCTGCAAAGGAACAGACAGCTGCCCCAGCCAGTGCCGTTTCTCGACATCGGCCCCCATAGACACATCGCACAGGCACGCCAGACCGGCAAAGCAAATAATACTCCCGACCAGAGCCACCACCGGCATCACCCAATTGCGCCCCAGAACAAAGCGCACTATTTTCGCTAACTTTTTCATAAATTATTTTTCTTTAATCGATACAGAGTCCATATCCCCACCAGAGCAAACGCGAGCATACATGCATGCACCGGCAGCCATCCCCAGACCATCGACGTTTCTGCCCAGCGCGGGTGCATCACCCCCGTATGCCAATACCACCAGTCATGCACTCCCCAGAGCAGCGGCGCATGCCAGCAGATAAGCAATGCTTCATACCCCAGTACCAGCCCGAATACCAGCGCATCCCGCCCCCGTTTCACAAAACTGTACGGACGATACAGAAAAGCCACACACCACGCCGGCACAGCAAAAAACGCCAGGCAAATACTTTCCCAGGCATGCGTTCCAGCGCAATCTTTCTCGCCACCCAGCAATACAAGACAGAATACCGCCAGCACCAGCAGCGCTGCCATGTTCAGCCTCGCATTATCAACCAGCAGCACCCGCCGCGCTTTCTCGCACTTAAACATCCGATTCCCCTTTCCGGTAATACAAACAGAGAAAATACCCGGAGCAGCCCAGCAGCACCAGCTCCACCAGTCCCGCAAATGAATGTAGAATCCAGGTTTCAGGAGGAATCCCGAGGCTCAGCACCGAGGCTGCCGGATTACCCGGGTTCACATACACCGTCACCCTGCGGCTTTCCTTGGCACGTTCAAAGCGCGAGCGGGTAAAATTATATCCTTTGCTATCAACCGTATAGGTATTCCCCTGGTATTCGAAAGCTACTTTTATCTTACCACTGCACGAACGCGTAGCTCCCATCCTCCGTTTAGACACATCTCTATATCCTTCCACATACCCCTCTGCCCGGATTCCCGAATCAGCCCGCAGCACATGGTACATTTCCTGCCATGTCTTGAACACCGGCCAGCCCCAGACCGCCGACATAAACGCAAACAGCAAAGCCAGCGCCAGGTGCGAGCTGCGCCGCTGGTGCCGGGTGTACGCGTTATTCTCCAACCACTCCAGATCTGCCATTGTTTCCCTCCTTTCAGCCGGTCACCAACTATCCCCACCCATGATGAGAAATTCCTGCTTACCGATGCAGCGGGATTCACCACCCTCCTCAGGTGTGAACCAGATTTCCCACTCGGTGGCATAAAATTCATTCACCTCGCCGCTGATAACGCCCAGCATTGCATACCCAGCCACGCTGCATACATTCCCCAGGGGCACCACAGACATGTTCCCCTGCACGTTCTGCACCGCTTTGCCCGTGGACACCTCGTACCCCCGCAATTGAATGCGACCGGCGGGATGCCCGGCAGGCAACACCACCAGAATGTGATACTGACCAGGAACATTGGCTTCCCAGAGACTCAGAAAAGGCAGCTGCGCCTTCTGCGGCAACAGGGCATCCAACCCCGCAGGCGTCGGGTCTGCCGCCAGAGCCGCCAGGCTGTCATCCAACAGCTTCAGCGCCCCCGCCACCGTTTCCTCCATCACTTCCTCTGCCCCGAAGGGATAGGAAGCGGGCATCACCAGCGACCACCCACCATGCAGCGGCATGCTCCATTTCCAGTCGGACGGCTTGAGTGTCATGCGAACATCCGTCGCATAAGCGGGGCGCAGGGCTCGCAGCACATGGCTCTGCGGGTCATCGGCATGCTCCAGCGCCACCGGCTCATGCCAATGCACCAGCGCCTGCGCCTGAAAATCCGGCTGCACCGACTCCGCATAAAGGCAGCGAATCATGTATTCCTGCAACACGGCAGGAGCCTCACGCGTCAACTTCTCCAGATTCGGCAGAGGGGGAATCTTCACCATGACCTGCAACGGCGGACGCTTCGGTCGCAATGCCAGAAGTTCCCTTGCACGCGCTGACGGTTCACGCACATCCCCCATCACCGGACGCAACCCGCGGGGTGCCACATAAGCACGACCCTCCGGAATCTCCACATCCAGCATAAACCAATCCGGGCCATTCATAAACACATTCCGCATCACACCGAGCAGACAGCCCCATGCTGCCAGAGAAGACACCACCACACAGCCCCAGCAGCGCAACAAAGACATCCACCTGCGGTGACAACAGCACAGCACCGTTTGCACCAACAACCACACCACTACAACCAGCCAGGCACCACTCACCAGACCACCCAGCACCACCAGCAGTATCACAGCAGCAGGGGCAAAATTCTCACCAAAACCATACCAGCTGTCCACCGCGGCGGTCAGCCACAGCAGCGCCGCCCAAACCAGAGTTCCCACCACAACCACCAGCGGCAATTTCCAGCAACTCAGGAAAAAGCGGGGAAAGCGGCTCGTGCCCTGCGGCTGTGATGAAGCCTCATCCATACCAGGTCATTCTATCAGGAAACAGCCTCCTCCGCAATCCCCAAATTAGCAGATTATTCCATATCAGGCTTGCAAACGGCGATTGTTCCGATATAATTCAGGCAGGTATAACTCATTCCCCCGCCCTGCATTATGAAAAACACCTTTATCACTACCATCCTCAGCGCGCTGGCGCTGCTGAGCTTGAACACAGCCACCGCCAAAACCTACACCATTGTGGTAGACAAGGATTCCACCCCGGAACAGGCTGCCAACACCATCGTGCGTCACATGCTCACCGAAATGGGAAACCAGGCGCTGGAACAACGCGCAGCAAAGGGCAATAAGGAAGCTATGCTGGAGCTTGGCAAGCGGATCGCCACGCGCGATTACCTGCCCGATGACCAGAAACTGGCATGCAGCTGCCTGAAAATGGCTGCCGAAACGGGCGATGCCACCGCACTTTTTGAAATGGGGCGTTTCGCCATCTATGGTTTTGGTATGGACAAGAACCCCGCCGAGGCGGCTGAGTGGTTCCGCAAGGCAGGAGAAGCTGGCAACAGCGAAGGCTGGCGCCTCCTCGGCACCATGACCTACAACGGAATGGGCATCAAGGCAGATACGCAGAAAGCCATTGAATACTGGCAGAAGGCGGCAGACGCAGGCAATGGCTGGGCACACAATGACCTGGGGCAGTGCTATTTCCGCGGCGATGGCGTCCCCAGGGACTGGACAAAGGCTATTCAGCTGTGGAGCAAGGGCGCCGAACTCGGCGATGCCGGAGCCCAATTCAATCTGGCTGTCTGCTACCTGAACGGCGAGGAAGTGAAACAGGACAAAGCGACCGCCCGCAAGTGGTTTGAAGCTGCCGCCGAACAGGGACACGAGGGCGCCGTGCGCGCGCTTTACCAGATGGATGGAGAAGAAAAATAATGTCCTCGCATACTCCGGTCCAGCCCCCCGCATCAGCCCCGGCACAGGTGCTGAGCAAGGCAGATGTGGCGGCATCCACAGCGAAATTGCAGCAGCAGAAACGCCAGCAGCGCCGGAGCAGTCGCGTCTGGCGCGTCCTGTTTTACATCTGGCTCATTGTGGTGGCGGGATTACCCATTTACTATTACCTGCTGCCGGACCGCGACTGGAACTATGAGTATTGGGGAGAGCCGGAGGGAATCCTGGTCAGTAGCAGGAGCAGGGAAAACCCGTGCCGTGGGGATGAGGGCGTGTACACACGCATCTACATCGCACGCCCCTCGGCGGAGAACATGCAACAATTCCGCGTATCTGCAAACTCCAGCTACTGTGCAGAACGGATGAACAAACTTCTGGCCGAATATGAAATGCCGGGTCCCTATCGCTACGGAGTATTTTTCGGCCACGGCTGGGTGGATGTGGTGGAATGCGGTAATGGGCTTCTGCTGGTGGCGGATTACAGCCGGAACAAGGGCGGACTCTTCTCCTCGCGCATGGGTTGGGAGAATGTGCAGGAGCATTACCCCCTGCATTTCATTTTCGCATACGCCTGGGCCTGTCTGGGACTGCTGGTCCTGCTGCTCACCCCGTTTCTGGCCATACCTGCCGGGGGTGGGTATCTTCTCTTCCGCATCGTGCGGGCATTCTGGAAATGACGTTGCCGCAAGTGATTTGTCTACATGCAATTTCGCAGGGCACACGACATAACGCTCTTGAATCTTGTGGACAATCTGCTATAATGCGGCGCATGATGAATCTGCGCAATTTAACTGCTTCCGTCTGCTCGGCCTTTTGTGTCCTGGTTGCCCCAGGCGCTGTGGCAGAACAGCAGGAACACCCGTTTTTCCGCACGGCACAATACCCGGCATGGTCACAAATGACCCCGGAGCAGGCTCTTGCTGATACCCGCGCCGCCATTCTGGAAGCTCGCGCACAGCTGGAAGCGATAGCCGCAGTCACCCCGGAAACCGCCACCTTCGACAATACCTTCCTGGCATGGTACTGCGCAGGCGAAAACCTGAAACAGGTAGCCAACTACGTTTTCCACCTGCACACGGCACTGGGAAACCCGGAGATGCAGCGCATGATGAGCCAGATTATGACGGAATCCTCGGCCTATAAAGCCGAGGGGTTGCATGCCGGGCGCATTGCGCAGGTTCTCTACGAGGCCGCCTCTGCCCCCTGGGTGGCAGAGCTGAGCCCTGCCCGCCAGCGCTTTGTGCAGCTGACCGTCCAGAGCATGCGAGACAGCGGGCTCCTGCTCACGCCGGACAAACAAGCTCGCAAGGCTGCCATTGAAAAGGAACTCTCACAACTGGGGTTCCGCTTCAATGCCTATGTGCAGAATGCGCCGTATGTCTGGCAGCTGCACATCACCGACCCCTCCATGCTGGAGGGCATGCCCCAGCCATGGATGCAGATGGCAGAGGAACTCGCCAAAAAGGAGGGAAAACCCGGCTGGTACATCAACCTGACCACCGCCCCTGCCGCCCCGGTTCTGCGCTATTGCAAGGTGGAGGAAACCCGACATCTGTGCTGGCAGGGCACCAACAGTGCCGGCACCAGATTCGCCCTCGACACAGAACCCCTTATCAAGAAAATTCTGGAGTTACGCCACGAACTTGCCACCCTGCTGGGCTATGCCAACTATGCCGATATGCAGGCCGCACGCCGCATGATGGGTACTGGTCAGAAAGCGCTTGATTTCATCAATGACATGCTGGATCGCAGCAAACCCGCCTGGGATGCCTATGTGGCAGCAGAATTAAGGCGATACTCCCAGGCAAGCGGCAAGGAACTCACCGCGGTCAACCCCTGGGATACAGCCTACCTGAACCGTGTGCTTCCTCCCCAGCGCGCTGCGTTCAATGTGAATACCATCACCCCTTATCTCAAGGCCGATAAGGTCGTAGAGGGGCTTATGAAGATATGGGCACAGGTGCTCAATCTGCACATTCAGGAACTGCCCACCGCCTGCCTGAAGCCTGGCGAAACCGCCCAGCCCGGTGTAGTGGAGACCTGGCATCCTGATGTGCGTTGCTTTGCGGTAAAGGATGCCGCCACCGGTGAACACCGGGGCTCGTTCTACATGGACATCATTGCCCGCCCGCGGAAACGCCCGCAGGCATGGTGTCTACCCCTGCGCGATGGTAACCCGGCGGCCGATGGCAGCCTGGGGGAGCCGCACCTTGCTGCCCTCATGGCAAACCTGACACCGCCCCGCCCCGGTCAGCCGCATCTCTTCAATCACAACGATATCTACATGTTGTTCCACGAATTCGGGCACATGATGCACATGATGCTGGGGCATGGAGAGCTGCGCGCCCTCTGCACCGCCGAGATTGAACGCGATTTTGCCGAAATGCCCAGCCAGTTGCAGGAAAGCTGGATCTGGGAACCTGAAGCGCTCGCACTTTTCACCAGCCACTATGCCACCGGGGAGCCCCTGCCGGAACATCTTGCCCGGCAGCTCGCCAGCAGCCGCGGTTCCAATCCCATCGAAATGCACATGCGCATGCTCTGCGCCAGCAAGCTCGACCTCGAGCTCCACATGCACTACCATGATAAATACAAGGACCGCCCCATTGATGAAGTGGCGCAGGACATCCTGAAACCCTGGCTTTTCCCCTACACCGAACAGCCGCCCAGCGAAATCCGCACCATGTCCCACACCATGGCAGAGGGCTACGCAGCTGCGCTCTACACCTACAAATGGTCTGAAATGCTGGCCGCCGATGCCATGACCCGCTTCAAGAACGAGGGCGTGCTCAACCCAGCCACCGGAGCTGATTACCGGCGTTGCATCCTGGATCGCGGCAGCAGCGTTCCCGCCATGCAGCAGATTCGCGATTTCCTCGGTCGCGACCCCGACCCTGCAGCCCTCATCGAGCGTTACGGAGTCCCCACGCCATAACGATATCCGTAACCAGCCATGCAGGTTGTGGGTTCAGAAAAACAATAAAAGCAGCATATAAAAAGCTTGCAGAAACGGCATATTCCGGTATACTCAGCATCAATATGAACAACATCCTCATTATCTCCGGACACACGAACACCACCAGTGACTCGGTGGTCAACAAGACCATCATGCAGCAACTTGAAACCTCGCTACCCGGCTGCCGCACAGTGTATCTTGACCGCCTGTACCCTGATTTCAAGATTGATGCCACCGCTGAGCAGGAACGCCTGCTCTGGGCGGATGTGATTGTGCTGCAATTCCCGGTATTCTGGTTCTCCATGCCCTCGCTGCTGCACCGCTGGATGGAAGAAACCTTCCTGCACGGTTTTTCGCACGGCAGCACGGGTGATAAACTGCGGGGCAAGAAACTTGTGGTTTCCTACACCACCGGCGCACCGGCCGATGCCATGGATTGGGAATCCCTCTTTGCCAATCTGCGCGGCACATGCCAGTTCACCGGCATGGAATGGGGCGGCGGCATAGGCACCGGCGGGGTATCGTACCACATGCGCAACGACCCGCAGATGCTCGCCGGAATCACGGACAAGGCACGGCAACATGCACAACGCCTCATTGCGCATCTGAATGCGTAAGAAGAAAAGCCTGCACATGTCTGCCGACCGCCACAAAGAACCAGTCTACTATCTCATTCTGCCGCAGGGTGAGACAGAGGGTCCCTACAGTCTGAAAGAACTGCGTGAAATGCTGCAGCGCGACCTGATTGCAGCCGATACCAACGTGCGGGAGGAAGGCAGCCGGGAAGAACACCCGGTGGACGATGTACTCAACAAAGCCGATACCAACACCATCGATGATATTACGGGGCTGAAGGGACTCGCAACCTTCTCGTTCTGGCACTTTTTCTCAGATGTATTCCGGCACCACGGCAAAGAGGAGGTTCTGGAAGTTTTCTGCTGCGGTACACCCGCTACCACCCCGCCGCTTCACGCCGTGAGCAGCACCTGGCCCAGCCCCTGGATTTTTGCCCGCATGCTGCTAAGCTGCCTGGTGCTCTATTTCGGGTTCAACTGGGCGAGCAACACCTTCCAGAACGCCAACCTTATCCCCGGGCTCATGTTTGTGGGCAACTTCGCCATCCCCATGTGCGTGGCTGTCTTTTTCTTTGAGCTGAACGTGCGCCGGGAAATCCCCTTCCTGGAACAGATACGCGCCATGTTCTACGGCGGGTTGATATCGCTCATTCTGGCCATGTTTCTCCTCGAAATCAGTCCCGAGGTGCGCCCCTGGATTGCCGGTCCCATCGAAGAGCCAGCCAAATTACTGGCGGTCATCCTCATTGCAGGCAGCAGACGCAACGGACGCATTCTCACCGGACTCATGCTCGGTGCAGGTGTGGGTGCCGGGTTTGCTGCATTCGAAAGCTCCGGCTACACCTTCACCGAACTGGTGCGTTTCATCACCAGCTCCACCGCGGCGGAAGTAGTCAGCACCATCAATCCGGCACAGGGACACGCCATTGCGCAGAAGGCGCTCGCGATCAACCCCGACGCCGTGATGCAGATACGAGCCCTCATCACACCGTTCGGTCACATTGTTTGGACCGCCATTACCGCGGGTGCTTACTGGCTGGCCCTGCACCAGCGCATTGCAGAAGGCCGCCGCGACATATCTGATACCAGCATCTGCTGGTCCGCCTTGCTCTCCCCCGGGTTCCTGCGTATCGCCCTCATCCCCGTCGGGCTTCACCTGGTCTGGAACACCCAGTGGCTCGCAGGATTCGGGCTGCTGCGTTTCCTGCTGCTGGGTATTATTGCCTGGGCTGTGGCCCTGCGCCTGGTGCAGGCCGGGCTGCGCCAGATTCGTGACGAGAAAAGCATGCGCAGCTTTCCGCTATAAATCGTTGCAATTGCGTTTCAAGACGCAAAAAACGCTTGACACCACCCACCATCTGCCCATATAATACGCGCGTACAAGTTCCGGTCCTATATGAGATTGGAGCGGGTCTGAGACCCGCTCTTTTTTTGTATACGGTTCACTTTAACCTTAAGCTAAACACACAACAAAACAATGGCCACTACAGACATCTCCGCCCTGATTGATTTCTATGTTCGTGAAAAGGACCTCACCCGCGAACGCGTCATCCAGGCTCTCGAGGATTCTTTCATCACCGCATACTCCAAGATGGTGCCGGGCGCAGACCGCATCAACAACCTCCGCGCCGTGGTGAACCCACAGAAGGGCACGGTGAAAATCAAAGCCGAGATGATTGTGGTGGAAGACGAACAGCTCACAGACGCATTCAACGAGGTGAAGCTCTCTGTAGCACAGGCTGCAGGTGCCAGAAAAGGCAAGGAATACCAGCCCGGCGACAGCATCAGCGTGAACATCACCCCCAAGGACTTCGGCCGCATTGCCGTTCAGACCGCCCGCCAGACCATGCAGCAGCGCATCCGCAAGGCTGAGCAGGAGATGCTCGCCGAAGCCTTCCGCGACCGCGCCGGCGAAGTGGTGACCGGCACGGTGAAACGCTACGACAAGGGCGATGTGATTGTGGAGGTTGAGAAGTACGAAGGGCTCGTACCCCTGCGCCAGCGTATCCCCGGCGAGGAATACAACAGCGGCGACAAGATGCGTTTCTACGTGGTCGAAGTGCGCGACGGCGTGCGCGGCAGCGAACTCATTCTTTCCCGCAGCCACCCCAACCTGGTGCGCCGCCTCTTCGAGAACGAGGTACTCGAAATCGCAGAACACACCGTAGACATCCTGAACATCGTGCGTGAAGCCGGTTACCGCACCAAGATGGTTGTGCGCAGCAATGACCCGAATGTTGACCCCATCGGCGCCTGTGTCGGCATGCGCGGCGCACGCGTCAAGAACGTGGTCAATGAACTCAACCACGAAAAAGTGGACATTCTCGAATACACGGAAGACAAGGCAGCCATGGTCACTGAATCCCTGGCTCCCATTGAACCCATCAAGGTAAACGTCGACAAAGCCGCCCACGTCGTGACCGTGGTGGTGGAAGACGACAAGGCTGCAGCCAAGGCAAAGGGCCGCAAGGGGCAGAACGTCCGCCTCACGGCCCGTCTCATCTCCACCCCGGATGAAAAATGGGATGTGCGCGTGGAAGCATACGATGAAAAAGCTCAGGCAAAATCCCTTGCCAATGAAGGTGCCAGCGAGCTTGCCACCGTACTCGGCATCTCCAACAGCATGGCTGCAGCCATGGTGGAAGCCGGCTTCACCACAGTGGAAGGCATTGCCCAGTATGCCGATGAGGAAAGCCTTGTAGAAGCCCTCGGCATCACGGGAGATGAAGCACGCGACATCATGAACAAAGCCCAGGCAAATGCCTGATGCGCAAACACCGATAACGAACCCCATTTTCTGTCACAATGGCAAACAATAACGACAAGAACAAAGGACCGGTGCTCGACCTCATCGGCGGTACTAAGAAAAAGAAAGCCACCCCTGCACCGCAGGAAAAGGCTGCCCCCGCCCCGAAGAAAACAGCACCAGCCAGAGACACCGCGCCGAAAAAGGAAGCGCTCGATCTGCTGGCTCCCCGCAAGAATGTCCGCAAGCCGCAACCCGCTGCCCCCGCCCCTGCACCTGCACCTGTACCTGCCCCCAAGCCTGAGCCGGCACCGGCTCCCGCGCCGAAAAAAGCAGAACCTGCACCCGAGCCCGCAGACAATGCCAAGGTGATGAACATCAAGGCCCCCATCACGGTGGCAGACCTGGCCACGCAGATGGGCATGAAGCCGTTCAAGCTGATTGCCGAGCTCCTGCCCATGGGCGTATTTGCCAACCCCGGAACCACACTGGACAGCGACCAGGTGGCTGCCCTCTGCGAGAAGCACGGCTTCACCTATGAGCGCGTGCGCCGCGAGAAAGGCGCCGGCGTGAAAGCCCCGGTAGAGGAAATCAAGGAACCCGAGGCCGTGGCCGTAGAAGAGGAACCCGAGGATGCGCTGAAGGTACGCACCCCCATCATCACCGTCATGGGTCATGTTGACCACGGCAAAACCTCCCTGCTCGACTACATCCGCCGCACTAAGGTAACTGCCGGTGAAGCCGGCGGCATCACCCAGCACATCGGCGCTTATACAGTAGAACACAGCGGCAACACGCTCACCTTCATCGACACCCCCGGCCACGCTATTTTCACAGAAATGCGCGCCCGCGGTGCCGATGTCACCGACATTGTGGTGCTCGTGGTGGCAGCCAACGACGGTATCATGCCGCAGACCAAGGAAGCCATCATGCACGCCAAGGCCGCCGGCAAGACCATCATTGTGGCCGTGAACAAATGTGACCTCCCGGCAGCAGACCCGGTACGTGTGCGCACACAGCTCATGGAAAATGACCTGATGCCCACCGATTTCGGCGGTGAGATTGAATGCGTGGATGTATCCGCTCACACCGGCGCCGGCATCGATGACCTGCTCGACCTGCTCTGCCTGCAGGCAGAAGTGCTGGAACTCAAAGCCAACCCGAAAGCCAACTGCCGCGCTTCCATCATCGAAGCCCGCATGGAACAGGGTAAAGGCAGCTCCGCCACCGTCATCGTGCAGAGTGGCACGCTCAAAGTCGGCATGCCGTTCATCTGCGGTCCCTACTCCGGCAAAATCAAGACCATGCTCAACGACAAGGGCGAACGCATCAAGAAAGCTACTCCCGGCATGCCTGCAGAGGTTTCCGGTTTCCTCGAAACCCCGAACGTGGGTGATGAACTCGTGGAAATGGAAAACGAACGCGCCGCCCGCAAGCTTTCTGACGAACGCCTCGAGGAACTGCGCCAGCAGCGTCTCACCGCCCCGCGCCGCTCCCGCATGGAAGACATTCTGGCCATGATGGGTGACGGAGCCCAGAAAGCCGTACTCAAGCTCTATCTCAAAGGCGACGTACAGGGCTCTGTGGAGGCCATCAAGAAGGCCATCATGGACATTGAAAGCGAGAAGGTGGAATGCCAGTTCATCGGCGCCGCCGCCGGTCCCATCTCCGAAAGCGATGTTCTGCTTGCCTCCTCGTCCGATGCCGTTATCCTCGGCTTCAACGTGAAGGTGGAAAGCAACGCTGTGAAAGCCGTGAAGCGCGAAGGCGTGCAGGTGAAGATTTTCTCCATCGTGTACGAACTTATCGACCAGGTGAAGGACGCCATGCTCGGTCTGCTGGAACCCGAGACCCGCGAAACCGTGCTCGGGCATGCCGAAATCAAGCAGGTATTCAAGCTCAACAAGGGCAAGGCTGCTGGTTCCTACGTCTCCGACGGCAAGATGCTCCGCACGGCCGAAGCCCGCGTTCTGCGCGACGGTCAGGTGGTATTCGACGGCAAGATGTCTACCCTGCGCCGCTTCCAGGACGAAGTGGAAGAAGTCAAGGCTGGTCTGGAATGTGGTATCCGCCTGGCAGACTACAACGACTACGAAGTGGGTGACGTCATTGAATGCTACTCCCTCGAGAAAATCAAACAGACATTGTAAGCAACCATGGCAACGCGACGTCTTGACAAAGTGAACGAGCTGATGAAGCGGGAAATCGGCACCTTCATTCAGAAGGAGTACGAATGGTCCGGCACCATCGTCTCGATTCTGGATGTCGAGATTACAGAAGACCTCAAGGAAGGTCGCGTCTGGGTGGGCGTGGTCGGCCGCATGGCTCCAGCCCAGGTTATCGACAAGCTGAACCGCAAACGTGGCGAAATTCAACGCGCCATCAGCAAGCGTGTGATTCTCCGCAACACGCCCAAGCTCACGTTCAAGCACGATAACTCAGCCCAGCGTGGCGTTGACCTGGTGAACCTTCTGGATGACATCGAAATGAACCTGCCCAAGGCACCACCGCTGCCCGAGGGCGAATTTGACCCGGAAATATAACCCTTAACTGCACCCCGCTTCCCTATGGCAGGTAAACTCACCATCAGACGAGTTGGTAATTTCCTACCCCACGTATGTCTGGTGGCACTGCTTGTGGTGGCAGGGCTCATCATCTGGCTCAGCACAGTCGGCATCCCCGGCTGTGCTGTTCGCCATATTGAGGCAGAGGCAGCAAAGGCCGGGATTCCCGTCTCCATAGACAAGATTCAGCTGGTACCGCGCGCTGGTCTTGCAGTAAAGGCCGAAGGTATCAGCCTGAAAATGCCGCAACCCGGCGCACCCGATGCCACGCTGAAACTCCGCAAGGCGCAACTTGCTTTCAGTCTGGCCCGTCTTTTAGACGGAGACACGACACCTCAGAACCTCCGCATCAAGGGCGGCAGCATCAACCTGCCTACGGGAGAGAGCGAAACCGAGCTCTTGAAGCTGGACCACGTTGACATCAATGTGGCTTTTCCACCTCAGGCCAACGGCATAAGTGCCCGTATCAACACTTTTTTGAACGGGATAGAGCTGGATACGCAAATTGTACTTTCCCGGAAAACAAAAGAGCAACAAAATGCAGAATCTGTTCAGGACGCAGGCAAACCGCTCCTCGACCTTGAAGAAACAGGAAAAATGCTGGCGGCACACCGCTCAATCCTGCAGAAGGTACAAAAGACCTTGGCCGCGCAAAGCTGGGACAAGAAGCAGCACCCGCTTCTGAAGCTCAAAGTATACGGTGGTGAAAAATGGAAAAGTGAACTTACAGCATGGATTCCTAGTTTCGATTTTGATTATATCCATGTCCGCGACACATCGGTTGAGGCTCATTTTGAAAACAACACGTTCACCATCAACAAGCTCAACCTGCAAACGGTAAATCCGGATTCAAAGGTTTCTTTACAGGCAGCCTACGACCTCACCACCCGCGAGCTTGAGTTCAACACCAAAAGTTCTGCCCCCATTGTCAACATTCTCGACGACTACATCGATGACGAGCAGGCTCCGCTTCTCAAAAAAATCAAATCCGGCCCCGGCAATTCCCCCATTATCGAGCTGAGCGGCAGTGCCGGTTTTACAGAGGACTATGCCTTGAACCGCATTACGTTGCGTGGAAAGCTGGACCATGAGAATATACAGCTGGGCAGCACCCGGATTGAGCACCTGCTTCTTTCCTTTTTCGTGCGCGACGGCAATTTCAATATTGATAACTTTCTGCTGAGCCTGCCGGAAGGGCATCTGAAAGCTTCTGCCCAGGCAGAAAATGGCACGGGGACAGCCAAAATTGACATCAATCTATCAGACGAAACGCTGCTGACTCTCGCCCGTGACTTCTGCCAGATGCCGGATTTGAAACTGCCTGCAGAGCTGGCATTCGGACAGAACATCAAACTCCGCGCAAACTGCACGGTTGCATCCGCCATCTTCGAACCGGGGAAAACCCGTATTGAAGACTTACTGCCCACCCTCAAAAGCTGCCAGGTGCAATTCAACGCGGAACACATAAGCTGGGAACAGGCCCAGGCCCAGATAACATCCCTTACACTCACGCTGGATGATATCGACCTGAGCGGCAAGGATGTTGCTATCGGCATGATTGAGCTCAAAGGCTATACCCGGGAAGCAACAGCCATTGACCCGGCCGCGGCAGCTTCAAACCTGGTATACGATATTCACCTCGAAAGCCTCCGCACTGGCGACAATTTCCATGCACTCTCCATCGGTAAAGCAGCTATCCGGGCAAGCCTGGAATCTGCCCATACGCAAACAGCCGCAATCGAAGCGCTACATGCCTCTGCCGAGCTGTCAGATTTCCACACCAACTGGCATAATGGGCTGAATGCCCTGCGTTCCGACAAGATATTCGCGAAGGTACGTGCACAGAAAGCATCTTACGATAAAACGCAGGCCCAGGGGCTCTCTGCAGACATAACCATACCGGAAGGGCTGCGCTACACCGACGGCTGGAAGAACATGCAGCGAGACGCGGAAGTGAGCATCACAGTCGATGAGCTGCACCACAACGGTAACTTCAATCTCACAGGTGGCAAACTTCACCTTCTCAACACAGATGCAGATGAATGCCGTATGAACTTCAACGGCAACATTGGCAAAGAGGAACTGGATTTCAGCTGCACCGCCTCACTGGAGCATGACCGCTTCCTGCTCATCAACAACCTTGATGCAGCCATACCCGCCGCGTCACTGGCACCACTTGTCGGAGGTGAACCGCTTGAGGAGCTCAAACTTCCCCGGCTCATCACCATCGAAGGTGATATTCTCTTCGACACTAAAACATTCCGTCTCGTCAAAACTCATTATGATGTGTATATCCCGGAGCTGGTGCGCGTGTGCAAAAACGTGCATGTGCATAAGGGAATGGAAATTCCGCTCAGCCTGAAAGTGAACGGAGAGTTCAGCACTGCCGAGGACGGCAACATGCACTACGCTGCCAGTATTGCAGCCATTCACAGATGGGGAGCACTTGAAATTGACGTCGAAGGCAATCCCCTGAAGGAATGCCACATCACAGGCTCGAACACGATACCGGTCAATGTCATCAATGCTCTCATTGATAATGCCGATGCGCACTGGATTATGCGCGATTTCCGCTGCACAGACGGCGTCACACAGAACATTATCACAGACATTGATACCACCATACGGTATGATAAGGGTATCTACGTGCATGCGCTCTGCAAGGCACACCTCAAATACATGGAGTTCATGCTAGGTGCGTTGCGCGATAAATATGATGCCAACGGCAAGGAAACCGGCGAGGAATACCTGCGCACCGACCTGGGTAAAAACCCATACACACTGGTGAAGGAAGGCAAGTGCGATGTGGAGGTAATCGTGCAGCTTGATTGCGTTGATGAAAAGGGAACCCCCTTGCCCGAACGTATACGCATCAACCTCACAAATCCGGATTTGCTGTACGACAACCGCCCCTGGCTCAAACGGAACGGCTTCAAGACCGGCGCGCTGACCAGCCGGATTACCGGCGAGGCGGTGCGTTTCAACATAGAGGACTGCACCATCAGCCTCCACAAGCTCAAAGGCAACTGCTACCCCTCATACTCCATCGGCATGTATTATGCCCCCATCCAGCACTACATGGAGGACATCATTCTGAAAGATCCGGTGGATATCGAGACAGATTACTGCATTTTCCCGATTTCCCGGCATTGCGATGTGCCCATGAAAGGCCTCATCAAAGCCTATGGTGCTACTGGTGCCGGATTCCGTTTCCTCGGCACGACTATTCCTTTCACCAACTTCAGCGGGTTCATCAATATCAGCGATACTGATGTATACCTCGACCGAATGAATGCCGAAACCTGGGGTGGCGCCATGAACGGCTCTCTGCGTATCGGCTTCTCTGGTGAACACACCACGCTGGATGGCTACATCACCGCACGCGGTCTGAATCTGAAAGACATTGTGGCCTCATATGGCAGTGAATTCACCCCAGCCACCTGCAGCGGATTTATCCGCTTCCAGGCATCCAGACCAGAACTGAACGACGTTGTTGCCTATGGGCAGGTGTCGCTGAAAGATGGAAATCTGATGCAGTTAGGTCTTTTCCGCCCCATCGGCTCCCTTCTGTCCGACATGCCAGGGCATTTGTCCAAGCTCCAGCAATCAGTCATCACCAAAGCCGAAGAAGCGCCACCAACCTGGGCAGATAAACTCATCCGGTTTGTATTCGATTCCGGCAGCGAAACGCTCAACACCGTGCAGGAATCATCCTATTCCATTCCCTTCGCCAACCATTTCCTGCGCTACGGTATCGATGAAGCATCTGCTCGTTTCGACATCAAAAACGGGCATCTCATCACGCGCGACATGAAGGCCAAGGGCTATAATCTGAACGTAAATACCCAGCTGGATATCAACCTGGATACCCTCACCGTCAAGGGCGATTTGTGGCCGAAAATTTCCAGCGTTCCCACGGCTATCATCTCCCCGATTACAATTCTCTCCAAATTCCTTATTGATATCAATATCTATGGAGATTTGCTCAATCCCCAATGGAAGTTCGGTCTGAGCAAAAAGCTCAAGGGAGAGACACCCAGCATAACCGGAGAACAAGCCGAACCTGAGACCAAGTGACCCCATGCAGTTGGAAAGCTTCATTTCCGTACTCCTGGCCAGTCTGGCAACAATTCTGCATATAGCAGGCATTGTCCTAGGAATCCATGCGTTAAGCAGGAAACATTCACCACAAGGCACAATCGCCTGGATGCTGGGATTATTTCTGCTTCCGGTCATTGTGGTCCCTTTGTATCTGATGCTGGGCGCAGCCCGCATCCGCCGCCACACATCCGTGCGCAGGAGCCGGGAAAACCTCCAGAAATTTCTCAAACAACATGGCTCCTGGGAGTCCCCCGGCAGCCAGCTGGCACGCATGCTGACCAGATGCACCGGCTATGCCCCCTGCTCCGGCAATGCCATGACCCTTCTCCGCGACGGCAACAACACATACCGCAACCTGCTGAAAGCCATCAGCCAGGCACAATCTTCCATCCTGATTGAGTTCTTCATCATCCGCAACGACCGGGTAGGGGCATCCCTCCGTCGCGTATTGGAAGAACGCGCCCTCGCAGGAGTCAAAGTATATGTTATCTACGATGAAGTAGGCTCGCACAAGCTCCCGGCCGGCTACCTGCGCCGTCTGCGCAAAGCCGGTATCCATGTTGCCTCATTCAACGGCCGACGCTTCTGGTTGAGCTCCATACTGCGCATCAATTACCGCAACCACCGCAAGCTGGTAGTCATCGATGGCAGTCAAGCCTACCTGGGCAGTCTCAACATCGGGCTGGAATACACACAGAGCCCGCACCGCCCCTATTGGCGCGATACCTTTGTCAACCTGCGCGGGCCCATCGTCACCCAGTGCACCCTGAGCTTTCTGGATGACTGGCAACGCGCTACTGGCGAGGTTCCCTTTCTCCCCATAGAAGCAGGATATGCCGCGCAGCACCGCTGCCAGCTGATACCCAGTGGCCCGGATGATACCCCCATGAACACCTGGCAGCTCTGCCTGCTGGAACTTGCGGCACACGCCCGGAGCAGGCTCTGGCTGGCGAGCCCGTATTTTGTGCCCACCGATGCCGTGCGCGAGGCCTTGCGGGCAGCTGCCCTCCGCGGGGTGGATGTGCGGCTGCTCGTCCCGAAACGCGGAGACAACCGGGCCGCCCAGCTGGCCATGCTCACTTTTGTACCGGACATGCTGGCATGCGGGGTGCGTATGCTGGCCTATGAACCTGGTTTTCTGCATGAGAAGGTGTGTGTATGCGATGACCACACATGCAGCATCGGCACGGCAAATCTGGATGAACGCTCACTTCGCCTTAATTTTGAACTGACCCTGCTCATGGAAGATACTGCCGCCACGGCAGATGTTGCCGCCATGCTGGAAGATGATATGAGCAACGCTTCCGTCATGACTCCGGCGCACTGGTACAAGGCGCGCCCCATCACGCGACTGCTGGCCAACTGCTGCCGTCTTCTTTCGCCAGCGCTCTAATCTCGTGCTTGAAAACCAGTGGGCATTGTGCTAGTATATCGCGCATGAAAATAACGCTGAATTCGCCGCTGGATATGCACCTGCACCTGCGCGACGGTGACATGCTGAAGCTCACCGCCCCGCTCTCTGCAGATTTTGCGGGCGCAGTCATCATGCCGAACCTCGTGCCGCCGGTTACCACCCCTGCAGCCATGCAGGCATACGATGAACGCATTGCCGCTGCACTGGATGGTGCAGATTTCACGCGTTACATGACCCTCTTCTTCACCCCTCTGGGCGAAAAAGAACTTATTGCGGCCAAGGAGACGCCGGGCTTCTTCGGGTTCAAACTCTACCCCGCCGGCATCACCACCAACAGCGAGGGCGGCGTGTCCGATATGGCGCAGGCAGATAAGACCCTCCGTCTCATGGAGGAACTCGGCATCCCCCTGTTGGTGCATGGCGAAAGCCACGGCTTTGTCATGGACCGCGAACATGAATTCCTTTCCGTGTACCGCCACCTGGCTACCAAATACCCCAGACTCAAACTCAGCATGGAACACATCACCACGGCAGAGGCGGTCCGTATGCTGGATGAGTTCCCGAACATCTGTGCCACCGTCACGCTGCAGCACCTCATCATCACGCTCGATGATGTGGCCGGCGGGGCTCTGCGCCCTCACCTTTTCTGCAAACCCATTGCCAAACGCCCCGAGGACCGAGATGCCCTGCTCCGCGCTGCGCTGGAAGGGCACCCGCGCCTCATGTTCGGCTCTGATTCCGCGCCACACCCACGCTGTAAGAAGGAAGCCTGCGGCTGCGCAGCCGGAGTATTCACCGGGCCTGTTGCCCTGCCCAGGCTGGCAGAAATCTTTGCCGCACACGGGGCGCTGGATAAGCTCCAGGCCTTTGTGAGCGATAATGCCTGCAAATGGTATGGGCTGCGCCCCGTGCAGAAAACAGTTACTCTGCAGGACTCTCCCATGAACGTACCGGCCAGCTACTGCAGCTATGGCCAGCAGGTAGTGCCCATGTACGCAGGTGAAAGCATAGGCTGGAGCATTGTGCGCTGATGGAAGCCGCCCCCATACCCACAGCAGATGACCTGCGGCAGTTACTGGCAGATATTGCTGCCATGCACATGCCCTACGGTATGTACGGGCCCAAAAATTACCCGCCGGAGGGCTGCCCGCTCATGGATTTACCCACAGAATACCTCGATTGGTTCTGGCAGCGCGGCTGGCCGAAAGGCAAGCTGGGGCGGCTGATGGAACAAACCCTCCTCATCAAGAACAGCGGGCTGGACAAACTCTTTGACCCGTTCCGCGCAGCAGCTGGCGGCCGCCGCCATTTTCCCCGCAAATAATCATCTCCCCACATGAACAAACTCCGCTCCATCATTCTTGCAGCCCGCCCCAAAACCCTCCCCGCCGGCTTCGTGGCTGTGTGGGCAGGCTGCCTCATCGTCTGGAAATTCCAGCAGCATTTCCCGGAAACCGGCATACGGCTCGACTGGTGGCTCGCGGCCTTTACGGTGCTCAGCTGCGCCTGCATCCAGATTGCCTGCAACTTCTTTAACGATGCGATTGATGCCACCAGGAACGCCGACACCGAAAACCGCCAGGGACCACGCCGCATCACCGCCAGCGGAGATATGAGCTCCACCGCCGTCAAACTCTGGGGGTGCTTTTTCCTGGCGGCGGCAGCGGCGTTCGGCGTGCCGCTGATTCTGGCGCAAGGCTGGCCGGTGCTCCTCATCGGCATACCGAGCCTTTTCTTTGCCTATGGTTACACCGGTGGCCCCTGGCCGCTGGCATATCACGGGCTGGGTGAGCTTTTTGTGCTGCTGTTCTTCGGGCTGGTGGCCGTGGCCGGCACGGTCTTTGTGCAAATCGGCTGGCAACCGGAGTATCTGGATATCTACCTCTGCGCCATAGTGCTGGGTGTCCAGTGCGGGCTGCTCTCCTGCCTGCTCATTGAGGTGAACAACATCCGCGACCGCAAGGAAGACGCCACTACCGGCAAACGCACCCTCGCCGTACGCCTGGGCGAGAAACGAGCCCGCGGTCTAGCCATGGCCTTTCTCGTGGCGCCCTATGTCACTCTCAAACAAACCGCCTTTTTCCTGCCCGGCTTCAATTGGAACCTCGTGTGGCTGGCAGCCATTCTCGTAGGCGGCTTCATTCTGCTGAAGCTCAACACCATGCCTGCCAACAAGAAAATGAACATGCTGCTGGGTATGTCATCCCTGCACATGGGGCTTTTCCTGCTGGCGCTCACCCTCTGATTTTCTTTTCTCATAACATGAAAGTTCTCTTTTACCTGCTTCCCCTGCTATTCTGCTGCTGTTCCCCGCAGAACCAGCTTATCATCGACCCATTCGACCGCGGACAAAGCCTCATGGTGTGCGATATGGAGGCCATTGCTGACTTTGAGACTCTCATGGCAGATGTTGCCACCCCCTCAAACGAACACAAGCAGCCCTCCAGCACCAAAGCTTTTTTTGACTCCGCCGATGTGCTGAGCACCAGCCAATTCACCCAGCCCATTCTCGGCATCTGCCGCAGCGGTGATAAGCAATACTACTACCACATCGAAAAAGACACTCACGGCACTCTCATCACCGACCTGGACCAGGGTGTGACTGATTATATCGTTTCTCCGGAAAAATATGCCCGCATCCGCGAGTTCATCACCCTGCATTCCCCTGCCCAGCTGGAAGATATCGAGCTGGAAGAAGGGCTTAATGAATCTGACTACATCGAAGATTAATCCATGAACAACCGTTTCCCCTACCTGTTACTTGTCATCTTTGCCTTGCTGACCTGCTGGTCAGCCATTCATCCGTACGATATTCAGGTGTGGTGGACGGAAATGTCCATTGCGCTGCTCCTGGTTGCAGTGCTTGTCCTCACTTTCCGCAAGTTCCGCTTCTCCAACACAGCATACGGCATACTGGCCTTCTGGTGCTACATGCAGGTTATCGGGGCTCACTACACCTTCGAGCTCGTGCCCTTTGATTTCGTCACCAACCTGTTCGGTTTCAAGCGCAACCACTACGACCGGGTGGCACACTTTGTGGTGGGCATGGGTGGCATTGCGATTGCAGAGCTGCTCTGGCGCTGCAAGCTTGTAAACGGGGTAAAGACCGCAGCGGTATTCAGCGTCATCTTCATTCTGGCAATAGCCGGTTTCTGGGAACTCGTAGAGTGGATTTATGCCGAAATCGACGGTGGCTCTGCCGGCCAGGCCTTCCTCGGCTCCCAGGGCGATGAATGGGACGCCCACAAGGATATGGTGCAGGATACCCTCGGCGGCATCCTCGCCGCCATCATCTTCTACTGCCAGAATCGCGGGCAACAAGCCATGCTCTGAATCCCTCACGTGTAAGCAGAAAGACATTCCGCTTGTCTAGCCTCTGAAAACCGGCATTGCGCCGGGGCGGTCCAGGAGTCAGGAAGCGCCTCCCCAAATGCACATCCGCCGCAGCTGCGACATGCAACTGCGGCGGATTGGTTTAAACATTCAGCGCTCAGCGCTGCGTGGCTCAGGCCTCCTCGGAGGTGGAACCAGTAGCGGTGGTCGTGGTGGGAGCCACAGGAGCGGTGAGCTGGGGCAGGTCGATGATTTCAATCAGAGCCATGGGGGCGCTGTCGGTCATGCGCTGGCCGAGCTTCACGATGCGGGTGTAGCCACCCTGGCGGTCCTTGGTAGCCTCTGCCACCACGCTGAACAGCTTGGCCACAACCTTGGGCTGGGGCAGTGTAGCGAGGGCCTGACGGCGAGCGTGCAGGGAACCGTTCTTACCGAGGGTGATGAGCTTCTCCACATAGGGGCGCAGAGCCTTGGCCTTGGCCAGGGTGGTGGTGATGCGGCCGTGGCTGATGAGGCTGCATGCCTGGTTGGCAAGCAGGGCCTTGCGGTGGGAAGCATTACGCTGAAGCTTGGCTTTCTTAACGCCGTGTCTCATAGTCTTTTAATGTGTGTTAGTGGTTTATGGTTTGTTATTGGAATCTTTATTCATCGTCCTCATCATCGCCGAAAGCGGAGATGTTGTGGGTGATAAGAGCCTGCAGGTCGGTGGCGCGGGTCTCATCGTTCAGGTCGCGCATGCGGGAAGCCGGCGCGGGAGAAGCGAGGAGCTTGGCATCAAACTGCATACCCAGGGACAGACCGTGCTGCACGAGCTTGTCCTTAATCTCATTGAGGGACTTCTTACCGAAGTTGCGGTACTTGAGCATTTCGCTCTCGGTCTTCATGGCCAGCTGACAAACGGTGGTGATGTTGGCGTTGTTCAGGCAGTTGGCGGCACGCACGGAAAGCTCGATTTCGTTCACGCTCATGTTGAGCAGCTTGCGGAGCTGAGCGGTGTTGGCGTCCTGCTCGCCACCGTTGGCCTTGTCGAACTCTACGCGGCGGCTGTCTGCATCCACGAACACGTCGAGGTGGTGGCGCATGATGCTGGCGGCCTGCAGCATGGCATCGGCGGGGCTCACACGGCCGTCGGTCCAGATATCGAGCACGAGCTTGTCGAACTCAGTCATCTGACCTACACGGGCGTTGTC
>JAEIGA010002944.1_pt1 | contig 26838 bp, 20 predicted proteins | sample 9270691 | NCBI WGS metagenome assembly JAEIGA01 (sample SAMN17057246, study PRJNA624740) | gut metagenome | biome: biome; isolation source: fecal sample | host: Bos grunniens | place: China: Xizang | collected 2019 | reverse complement strand
ATACACATTTCAGTTCGCCTACGGCTCACGCGAACGTTCGTTGTCACTCACGCGAACGCTTGGGGCTTACGCCCCTACACGCGAACGCTCGCTGTCGCTCGCGCGAACGTTCGGCCTAACGGCCTCACGCGAGGAGCACCTGACGGTGCTCCAAATTCCGATTTATCGCGCAGTTTGAAATGGGCGGGATTCAAACTGCCGGATTCATTTTACTCATCCTGTTCGGAATGGGGGATGTAGGGCTTGGGCAGCGAGCCCAACTCGCGAGTTTCCACATCGTACTGGTGCTCAATCAGCTTACCGGAAAGGAAGGTAAAGAAGTGGATTTTGCAGTAGCTGTCCCACTCCGGAGAGGAGTAAATTGGAGCACTCTGCCACTCAGAAGCGGCGTTGACGCTGATGGCCTGCTCCCAGTCGAAATCCGCAGCATCCAGCAGAGCAGAGGGCACGGCAATGTACCCTGAATGAGTATCTACCGGCAGGAGCAGGTACGAACCATCCGGAGACCAAGGCTCCGCCACCACCAAGCTATCAGGCGTGACCATGCGCGAGCGATAGTCCAGCAGCTTGCCGGCGGGCGTTTTGATGCGGGCAAAGGCTCCATACTGCCAGCTGTTGGAGGAATTCACCCCCTGAGCGGGGTCGGAATAAAACTCCACCCACGCGGTGGCATCTTCCGGGCGGAAAACGCGGCACAACATGTCTACACAATACAGGGGAGTCCCTGTTGCATCAGTCTCCATGGGATTATCCGGGCGCAGCGCCAGCAGCACGCGCTCACACTCATGCTGAGCACACTGCTGCATGAGGTGTTGCACCGTGGGGGATTGCATGGCCGCGGCATTCGGCAGCACAAAGCGCACGTTAGCGGAACAAATATGATGCAGCATGCTCGCAAGCTCCGCCACGGAAATATCCTTGTCATTCACCCGCAGACGGGGCTCGCCGGACTCCGGCATGAGCACCTCCACCGCAAGGTCAACCTCACCGGCAGCGCTGTCCGCATAGAATTTACCACGAGGAGCCTCAGCCTCATCATCACCGAGGGAGGGGGGGCCACCCTCCGCCACGCAGCCACAGTCATAGGCCTCATCCCAGGTGACCGGCTGCAATAAGAGCGTTTCCAGCGCAGGCATTTTGTCAAAGAATGGCTGCAGCGCCTGCATGCGGGCAGGTGTGCGCAGCTCTTCCGGCATGACGGGGTTGGGGTACGGCGTCGGCGGCATGTATTTTTCCGCCCACAGCACCATGAGAGCCTCGCGGAAAGCAAGCGAGAGCGCATTCACGCGCCAACACTCGTCCAGCCCCTTGGCAGCAAAGTAGTTAAGCACCTCCGCCTGCTCCTTCAGCAGCGCAAGGCTTTGCGCCTCATCCTTCGTGGAGGCCGCAGTACACAAATCTTTGAAAAATTGCAGAGCGGTCTTATAATCACACGCCAAGCGCTCATCAAGCCACTCACTCACAAGCGCCATGGTTTGCTCACCACCCAAGGGGCGCAGCATTTCGCGCAGCGCATCTTGATGTGCTGCAGGGATTTGCGGATCACTCAACCACCGGCGGAAATCGGCAAAATCCGCAGCCAGGCGCTCAAGGCCTACCATCTCCTCTTCATCCGGGGTAGCCTCCGCTTCATGCTCCGCCAGGTACATGTGGTACACCCAATCTTTTTGCCAAATCACGGCATCCGCCAGTAGGCACAGCTCCTTAAGGCGAGCGAGTGGCAGAGCACGCAGGCGCTCACAGGCGGGGCGAACATGCTGCAAACTTTCATGCACCGCCTGTTGCAAAAGCGCAGTAGCGTTCGGCACCTCACCTTTTACAAGAGACGCCAGCTCAGCAGAAGAGAGCAATGAGCCATATATCGTGTCAAGGTCTTCCAGTTGCTGCTCCACCCCATATTCCTCGGCAACTGGGGAAGCAGACACAGCCTCATGCGCCAACAGAGTCATGGGCGCAGGCGCAAGGACACTCAGCAAAAAGCACGGCAGCAGTCTCATAACACCCACAATGTAGCACATCCCTCCGCGCAAGGCAAGAAAATAGGAAACGCTCTATTCAAGTTTTTAGTTGATTGCAGACAGCGCGATAAATCGCGCCATCAACCAAAAACTTTAACAGAGCCAATAGGAAAAATACAAAAAATTGCGTTTTTTTGAAAGAAGCCCGCAAAAACACCCGTACAGATAAACAGAGAACCATGAAACTGCACACTTTACTCCTGACCATACCGATGATGCTGCCTCTGCAGGCAGCGGAGCCTGCCCCCATGCCCGCCACCACGGTACAGGCGGGAGGCAAAGCAAACAACGGCCCGACCGTGGTACAAGCAGCGTTCCGCGTGGCGCTGTACCACGTCCGCACGGAAGCCACGCCCGTGGAGGGGGCGCCCGTGGATAAATGGGGCGGCAGGCTCATGCGCGTACGCCGCACTTACTGTGGCGTGGTGGATACATCCACAGGCTCACCGCTCCCCGGCACCCCGGTGGAGTATACGGAAGAAACGCAAGAGCACATGAGCTCAAGCGCAGCAAAGCAAAGCGCCCTCCCCCAAGATGTGCGCGAATACCCGCTCTTTATACTTACCGGCTCTACAAAGCTGCGTGTGGATGCCACCACGGGAACGCTGTCACTGAATGGAGCGCAGCGCATCAATGCACAGCAAGAGTGCATATACACCTACGAGAACGGCACACTCAAAGCCCTTACCTACGAAGAAGGCTTGGCGAAAACGGGCTTACCCATGAGCCAGCCCTGCCCGCAAGCCCTGCGCAGCCCTGCCCACGGCGAGGGTGCGGAGTTGCAATCCTTTTACAACAAATGTGATGCCGTGCGCGAGGCTCTGCGCCGCCCGGAGACTTGGCAAGAGCTGCTGCGTGATAGCGCCAACCATGAGCTCATGCTGCTCTTTGCAGCGAAAGAGCATAAGCGTGAATACATCCTGCAATTACTGGAGCTGGGCTGCCCTGCGGAATGTGCACCGTACTTCTACGCCACGCCGCTGAGCTATGTGTGCGGGGATTTGCAAGGTGGCGAGAGCTCGGAAACCGATATATGCCGCGTGCAGGCGTATGAAGGGCAAACCGAGCTGATTTCCCTGCTGCTGGAGCGAGGAGCAAAGCCAAACACGCCCTCCGGAGCGGCTCGGCTCACCCCGCTGATGTTTGCCGTACGCAGCGGGCATGAGGAATCCGTACGCCTGCTACTGGCAGCCGGTGCGCAGCCGGACGCGCGCGATGCCAACGGCATGAATGCCCTGCACTGGGCAGTAGCGGAAAAACAAGCACACCTGCTCCCGCTCCTGCTTGCTACCCCGCAGGCGCAGAGCATGGTGAATGCCGCCTTGGTCACGTGCAACAGCATCAGTGAAAAATGCCGAGCCACCCTGCGCACGGGCATGACACCGCTGCACACGGCGGCAGAGCTTGCGGATGCGGAGAGCGTGCACCTGCTGCTGCAAGCCGGGGCAAATCCTCACACGGTGGACCGTTTCGGCCGCAAAGCCATCGAATTACTTCCCGAACAAGCATCTCAGGAACTGCGGCACACGCTGGAGGCGGCCATGGCTCGCCCGGCCTGTGCAGCAAAGCCCTGATGCCCCACTACCCGAGTTCAGCCTCTGCCCTCACCCCTGCGTGAGGGCACGCTCAAACTCCGCCCAAGGCATGGCATACACCGCAGAGCCGTGATTGCTGTGGCACAACAGGCGGAAACCGTAGCGCTGAGAAAAGCGCTCGCCCTCCTCCGTCACATTGTCCGTCACCACGGCAGTACAGCGGTGGCGCACAGCGGCATATTGCGCCGCAGCCTTCGCTAACAGGCGGCGGGTGAGCCCCTGCTCACGGTAAGCAGGCTCTACCAGCACACAGCTCAGAAACATGTGCAGCGGAGCCTCCCCGGAGCCGGCGATATCCTCCACCCCTTCAAGCGTCAAAAAATGGTCATTGAAGCGCCCCTCTCGCAGCGCCTCGTATATATCCGCCTTGACGGGGAACAGATTCACAAAGCCCACCACGGCATCATCCACCAGCTCCGCCACCACGGTGTACGGATAGCGAGCATACCAGCGCCAAGCCTCCTGCGGCGGGGTAATAAACTCCGCACCGTAATATTGCTCCTCCAGCTGAGCCATCTGCTCAAAATGGCGGAAATGCAACACTGTGGGCTCGCCTGCCATGTCGGACATCATTCTACCCACGACAGGGTGCGGCGTCAACATTTTTCGCTTGACTCCTTGGCAGGGGCTTCCTAAAATGAGCGCCACCATGGCGTTTCCAATTACAGGCTCATTCCCGGCACCGGCAGAAGCTCCCGCAGCGGAGCACCTGCAGGGCTGCACCATGTGGCAAAGCATGTACGCCACCTATTCCGCCCTGCACCGCCAGGTGGAAATCGCCGAGAGCTTCCGCCAATGGGCAGGCAAACGGGAGGACGGCGGCGGGCTATTACAGCAAGCGCAAACCGATGAGCTCTATTGCTTTGTGGGCGACACACACGGCCATTTCCGCACGCTGCTGCACATCATCTGCCATGTATGCACACTTGCCGAGCGCGCGGGGCAACAAGCTCACTTCATCCTGCTGGGGGATGCCCTCGACCGCGGGGAGGAGGACTTCGCCCTGCTGGCGCTTATTGAGGACTGCCTCATGCAAGGTGATGCGGGCAACTACCGCCTGAGCTTCATCTGTGGCAACCACGACCTCGCGCTTGAGCAGGATTATCGCGGCTATTTTCACTCCGCCGTACGCCCGGCAGAAACAGCGGAGCACCTGAACAGCCTGCACGCACACGGTCGCGGCAGCCACGCCATGGTCTTGGGGCAAGCGGCTATGGAACTGGCTCGCACGGCGCCATTTGTCGGCGAGTTGGTAGGGGTGGGATGCGAGCACGGCGCCTACCTCTTTGCTCATGGATGCCCGCCACATACCGATGTGCAGCAAGAGCTCGCAGAGCTACAGCCCATACCGGCAGGGGCGGAGCTCATCTCCAGCCTGCCGGAAGAACTGCACTGCCGCTGCCGGGACGACCTGATGCGTGGCATACTTACCCCGCAGCTGGGGCATATCCCACCCCTGCGCGGATTCCATGGCTGCAAGCAAGGACTCGCGGACATCGCAGCCTACATTCCCCTGCACCGGCGACTCACCGGTCGCGAGCTGCTCGGCATCTTCCGCGGGCATGACCATGTGCCCGGTGGCTGCCGCTACGCAGAGCTCAACGGGGCATTCGTCTGCACCCTCAACGCGATGGGACACGGCGACACAACCGTTGCGCTTCTGTCGGCAGATAACGGGCTGCAACTCATTCACTTCGCGGCGTAAACTCCACTAATCAAACTTACCGAACAAGCTCTTTTCGCGCTTGTAACGCGGCACATTTTTGTAATGATTGCGCACGGGAACCACACAACTGGCAGGGGCATACACATCATACTCAGGCTCCTGAAGCGGGGGCAGTTTGGAAAGTTCCTTATGATGATAGCGTTTCAAGCGCTTGTTGAAGCACGAGTTCAGCACAATGAGCACAACAGAAAGCGCCAGCCCCATATACAAATAGGGGGACACGCAAAGTCCCCCCAGAAAAAACAACACAGCGCTGCCGTACAGCAGCTCGTAAGAATAACGCACCACCCACGGCAAAGTCGGCGCAGCCACCGAGGAAGCAGCCCCGGCAGCTTTATGGCGACGTTGGCGTGCGCGTTTTCCCTTCATAGCATTTATCAGCGCTTGGGGCGATTGCGTTTAATCATGCGGCTGCGGTTGAGCGTGGTTTGCGGATTGGCGAACACGCCTTTCATCTGGTTGATGCGGCTTTTCTTCACATCCGGGCTCAAACGCAGGTCTGCCTCGATGGCGGCGTATGCCACCTCCGCCGCGGCGAGCACATCCTCATGCGTTTCCGCCAGCAACACCAGCAGCCTGAACTTATGCTCCAACAATGGCTTACGGATGGAGGGGTGAGCGGTCTTCAACTCTGCCTCCACCAGCTCAAGAGCGGCGGCATCCGTCGGGGCAGCATTGGCGGCCTTTACACATTCGCGCAAGCGTTTTTGCGCATTTTCCTCCGCATGCAAGCCGCTGATATCCCCCGTGTCCAAGGTCAAAATGTCTTTTTTCAGCTGCGGATTCAGCTTCTGCAAATCCTCAGGAATCAAGCGCCAAGCCTGCACTAAGAGCTCGAGCTTGGCAGCCCCTTGCAGGGACTCCGCTTGTTGTAACAGTTGTTGCACTTTCAGGCCTGGTTCTATCTCACCCTTTGCGATTTTCCAATCACCCTCATACCCGAACAAACCGCCCAGCGGGTTTCCCTGAGCATCCAGCACCAGCACCGTGGGGAAAGCATCCACCTTATACTTTTCGCACAGCATGTTATTCTGCTCGCGCAACTTATCATCAAACTTCGGGTTCTTGGGCATATCCACCTCCAGCAGCACGAAGTTCGCTTGAGCCCAAGCGGAAAACTCCGTGTGCTCTAATACCTGCGCCCTCAATTGCATGCAAAACCCGCACCAATCCGACCCGGTAAAATCTACCAGCACTGCCTTGCCCTCCGCCTTGGCCTGTGCCAATGCTGCCTCATAATCCGTGCCCCACTCCGCTGCACTCACAGAGCACACCATCGCTACCATTGCGGGCATCCACACCTTATTCATCATAACCATTTCCTTTCGTTACATCCCGCCTTCTCCGGCGGCATGCTTATTCTACCCCTCCCCACCCCCAGTTGACAAGATTTTTTGTAACACAAACCACAGGATTCACCAAATAACAAGCTTTAATCACTTAAATGCACGCAGTGCTAATCTATAAGAGGGTCTGAAGTCCCTCGCTCCGATTGAATCCATGCCTCCGCCTTTCGTCTTTCATAAAAAACAAATTATTTTTTCTTACCCATCTTGACAAGATGTTATTTATATGCTATAATGCCATCAGCAAATCCACCACCCCACAAACCTCATCGCTACAACTATGAGAATAATTCACACCTCAGACTGGCATTTAGGCAACCGCTTGCAGGAAAAAACACGCACAGAGGAGTTCCGCGATTTCACGGAATGGCTTCTTGTTCAACTGCGAGAGCAAAAGTCAGACGTACTGCTCATCAGCGGAGACATTTTCGACAACAGCACGCCCGGCGATAGCACGCTGGAGCTTTACCATGATTTTTTGAGCAAGGCGGACCAAACAGGCTGCCGTTACATTATCATGACCGGCGGCAACCACGACGGCGTGGCTCAGCTGGAGTCCAGCGCGCCGCTGCTCAAGCGCCACCATGCTTACCTGGTAAGCTCCCTGAGCCGTGATAATCTCGAGAAATGCCTCATCCCCGTGGCAGATGAGGCGGGCAACCCCGCTGCCTTGGTGTGCGCCGTGCCTTACCTGCGCCCGCGCGAGGTGGCAGAAGAGAGCAGCGATAGCGAGACGGATGATGCCTACATTCGCGGCATCGCCAAGGTGTATGAAGAGGTAGCGCAGCAGGCTGAGGGGTGGAAATCCGCCCACGAGGGTCTACCCGTTATTTGCATGGGGCACCTGAGTGTCAGCGGAGCAGAAGTCACGGACTCCACCCGCAGGCTGATCGGCACGCTGGAGACGGTGAACGCCGGCATTTTCTCCCCCGTGTTCGACTACGTGGCGCTGGGGCACATCCACAAAGGGTACAGCCTGGCGGAGGGGCGCATAGCCTACAGTGGCAGTCCCCTGCCCATGGGTATAGATGAAACGGCGGATCGCCACGTGCTGCTGGTGGAAATCAGCGAGGGCAAGGTGACGCGCGAGAAGCTCGCCGTGCCGAGCTTTACCCTGCACGTCAAGCACAGCTGTGCCACCCAAGAGGAGCTGGATACCCTGCCCGACCGGCTGAGCACCCAAGAGGCGGAAGCGGGTAGCAAACGCACCAACCTGCAGCTGGTATACACCGGCACGGACCTCTCCGTGGAGCAACTGCGCACCAAAGCATACAAAATGTTCCACCGCTTGTACAACTACAAACTCATCGTGAACCGCCCCGGCATGTACATGGAGCTTAACGATGAGGACAACGTGCAGGATCTCAGCACCCTTACCCCGGAATCCTTATTCGAGAAATGCTTGGAAAAATACAATCTAGAGGCAGCAGAATTGACCGCCATAAAGAACTGCTTCCGCCAAGCATTGGACAGCCTTAACAACTAATTCCCAACCCACCCTCAACCATGAAGATTGAAAAAATCACCATCAGCAACATCAATTCCCTCGCAGGCACCTTCACCATCGACCTGACGGAGAAGAGCATCAGCAAATCCGGCATCTTCTGCATTACCGGCCCCACCGGCTCCGGTAAAAGCACCATTCTGGACGCCATTTGCTTTGCAATGTACCGCGCCACCCCGCGAGTCAACGGAGTCAGCACCCATAGCAACGAGCTGATGAGCAAGGGGACAAAGAACTGCATGGCAGAAGTGATATTCTCTCATAACGGCAAGCGTTACAAAGTCTTAACGACTCACCGCCGCACACAAGAAGGCTCCAATACACCGTTTGCTCAACCCAAGCAAAAGCTTTTCATCCAAACTGCGGACGGTAACTGGCAACTGCTCAGCAACCAGCTGCGAGGAGTGGAAAAAGAGCTCCACGCCATCACCGGCTTGACCATGCAGAACTTCACCCGCAGTGTCATGCTGCCACAGGGGAAATTCTCCGAGTTCATGCGAGCCAAAGGAAGCGAGCGAGCGGAGATACTTTCCACCATCACCCACACGGAGGACTATGAGCGCATCGGCAACTATGTGCATCAGTATATCGGCACCTTAAAAGCAAAAAAAGATCGCTACCCGGACATCAGCACACTGAGTGTCGAAGAGCGCGCCGCCAAGGAAAAAGAGTTAGAACAAATCGTCTGCGCCAAGAAGAAGGCTCAAGCTACAATTGATGCGCTGAACAAGGCGCTGCAATGGCTTGATGACTGCGCAAGAGCAAAAGAAAACGTTGAGGCGGAGGAAAAACGTTTGCAGGATACTCAAGCGCAGCTCCAAGCGCTCAAGGACAGCGGCGCAGAAAAGCAAATTGCCCAAGCCAAAGCAGCCAAAGAGGTGCAGCCGGTAGCTGCCACCCTCAGCACCGCCCAAGCTACTCTGGCGGATTGCCTAAACAAGCTTCAGCCCGCCGAATCCGCACACACCGAGTCTGCTGAAAAAGCAGAACAGGCTGCTGCTCACGCCACCCAACTGTGCGACTCCGCCAAAGCTGAGCAAACGGAACTCCAAGCAAAGCTCCGCAATGTCGACGAGCACATGCGCAAGGAGGAAAGTGAGCTTAATACGCAGAGGAAAATGGTTCTTGTGCGCGAACAAGACGCAGGCAAAGCTCATGAAAACGCACAAAAAGCTACCTCTGCCGCAACAAAAGCAGCCGAAAAGTTGCAAAAGGCTCAACGTAGCTTGGAGCAAAACAAAAAGCGTTTGGCAGAAAAGCAGGCAGACGCCGCATTGGAAGAATACCTGCCACAGGTGGAAGCCATCCTTGCCCTTTGGCAGGATGAGCCTAAGGGCAACGCCACGCTGCCGCCCACAGCGGAGCTGCAATCCGAACATGCGCGAGTAGAGAAGGAAATTGCCGACATTCTGCAAGGGCGCACCCAACAGGAGCTTATCAGCCATAGCCATAATCTGGCAAACCTGGCTTCACGTGCAGACGAGTACGAGAAGGCAGCCTCGGCACACGCGGGAGCGGAAGAGGCCCTCGCATCCGCAAAAGCTAAGCAAGCCGCCCTGCCCGGCTGTGATGTAGCAGAGCAAAAATACCAAGCTCTCTCTGAGAAAGTGGAGATGCTCAGCAACATCCAAAGCATTGACGAGAAGCTCAAATCGCTCTACAACGATTTTGCCGCCGGCAATCTGGAGTGCTGCCCCTGCTGCGGCTCCACCACGCCCACCAAGAGCCCGCATGACCTCTACGACTCACAGTTGAAGAACACGCAGGAGCTCCGCAAACAAGCCGAGCAGGAACTCAAAGCACTCCGCAAGCAACACCAAGAGGCTGACCGCCAACTGAGTGGGGCTCAGGCAACGCTGCAAGGAGCATACAACACGATGCAAGCTGCGGAGCACAAACGCAGTGAGGCATTGCGTCTCTGCGGTTTTGACGCCGTACCGGAGGCTCTGGCTGCCACCCTCGAGCACACCGAACAACAGCTTAACAAGCTAAAGTCGCTGCAAGAATACGTGGCAGAATTGCAAAGCAAGCTGAAGCCCGCCGAGCTGCGCGATAAGTTGCAGCAAGCCTTGCTCCCCTGCACCACGCAGCAGGCACACACTCTGCAAGAGGCAGTGGCCTTGGTACGCATGCTCCGCAAGAGCCTGCAGGAGTACCGCGCGCTCTCTCAACAAGTCACAGCGGAAGAACAGGAGTTGAATTCCCTCCAGACTCATGCGGAAAACACGGCTAAGGTGAAAAATGATGAGGTAACTCGCAGCAATGCAGCCTATGACGAGTGGAAGCGCTTACATGCTGCGCTTGAGCAGGCCCAATGCGACTTCAACAACAAGTGGGGTGCCGGTAATACGGCAGCTGCACTCGCTACCAGCTACCAAAACCACATCAACCAATTGTCTGCGGACATGAAAACGGCTGATGATAAGGCTAAATCTGCAAAACACGCCGAAGAAAAGGCGGAATTGGCGCTCAATAACGTGAAGGCTCGCATCGCAGAAGCCGAGAAACACAAGAAAACCGCTGAGGATGCCATGCAGCAAGCCTTGGCCGCCCACGGATTCAGCAGCGAGGAAGACTTCCGTGCAGCAGCCCTGCTCATCCCCACCGCGGCCAAGTTAGAAGAGCAGCTCACTACCCTGAACACCGCCATCGAAACCCGCACAGCCCTGCTGGAGCGCGAGCGCAAGGCCCACCGCGACCTGCAAGCTCAGCAACCGGAGCTCGCGAATGCCCCCGTTCCGCAACTGGAGGAAGAAAAACTGCTGCAAACGCAGCAGCTCGAGCAGCTCAACCTGCAGGAGCAAACGCTCTCTGCCGAGCTCCACGTGGATGATATCCACCTCAAGGAGAAGGAGAAAAACGCCCGCGAGCTCGAAGCCATTAAGTCAGAGCTCAACACCTGGAGCAAGCTCAAGGACATACTCGGTGGCACGAACGAAGGGTTCAAACTCATTGCCCAGCAATACACCTTCGACATGCTCATCAAAAAAGCCAACATCGAGCTTGCCAAGCTTTCTCAGCGCTTCAAGCTGAAACGAGCCACGGGTGAAACCGCGAAGGAGGGCCTCGAGCTCAATGTCATTGACTACGAGCACAATTCCGGTGAAGAGCGCAGCTGCAACAACCTCTCCGGCGGTGAATCCTTCATCGTCAGCATGGCGCTGGCCCTCGGCCTCTCGAAGATGGCTTCCGACACGCAGATTGACACACTCTTCCTGGATGAGGGCTTCGGCACTCTGGACTCCTCTACGCTTGCCCAAGTGCTTAACAGCTTGGGTACCATGTGCGGTGAGGGCAAAACCATCGGCATCATCTCCCACGTGGAGCAAATCAGCGAGCAGGTGCGCAGCAGATTGGAGCTCAAACTGCGCAGCGGTGGCTTCTCCACCATTGAGGGATGCTCCGCCGTGAAGTCCGAGCCCAAGTTCCCCTTCGAGCAACATTAAGGGCTCGACTTTTCAACGCCACAGCGCCTATTTGCATGTACGCCATGCAAATAGGCGCTTGACTTCATACGGCAAAGACGTTATGCTGTGTTACGGATGATACGCCGAGTAACAGAAGCAGACGCCGCAGCCATTGCAAGCATCTACAATGAATACGTGCTGCACACCACCATATCCTTTGAGACAGAAGCGGTGAGCACGGAGAAAATGAAAGAGCGCATCCGCACCCTTTCTACACATTACCCTTGGTTTGTATGGGAGGCTGGCGGCACCATCCTCGGCTACTGCTACGCCCACCCCTGGAAAGAACGCGCCGCCTACGCCAAAACGTGGGAGACAACTGTCTATCTGTCTAAAACGGCTCAGCGCCAAGGCATCGGCTCGCAGCTCATGACAAAGCTCATCCACGCATGCCACGCCACCGGCTGCCGCGCCCTCATCGCCTGCATCACCCACAACAACTCCGCCAGCGCCCGCTTCCATGAGAGCTTAGGCTTCCGCCAAGTCTCCCACTTCACGGGCGTCGGCTTCAAGTTCGGCCAAATGCTCGATGTCTCCGACTACGAGCTGCAGCTGCCGTCGGAGGAGTAAACGTAGGCGGCAAGTCACAGCTGCTCCAACTGCACTTCATCCAGTTTGGCATACTCACCGGAAACAATATCCGGCTTGCAGTAATCCCAAAACAATGACGGAATAAGATTGACGACGGGCACAAAATCCGCGATGGAAGCGAACACAGAGATAGCAGCATTGATTACCGCCGCCCTGACCTGCAATGACTCAGGCTTATTGGAGCGGCAGTCTCGGCAAAAATGCTCGGAGTTATTGTTCAACAGATTAAACGCACCGCGATAGCCCGGTTTTCTACAATCCAAGAAATGGGCCATGACGGCGCGGTTTCTTGTTACCAGACGAGATTCTACAGCAGCCTGTGCAGGACCTGAAGCCTGCCCTCCCAAAGCAGTAGCAGGAGAGGTATGGCAAAAATCGGCAAAAGAACCAACCTTGACACGTTCATCCTTGTATTGCACTACTTGGTTACCTTCAAGCATAATGGCATGATCTTCCACCATGTGAGAAGAAACATAGTCAGGAAGCTCCGGAATCTGGGAGACGATATCGTATGTTTGCCGAAGCGCTTTCCTATACAAATCATCCTTGGTGGATACTATTGCCTCCTTGGTTGTTTTAATGACCTCCTGAGTTGTTTTGATTATCCCGCCTATGCCGGGGAGCCGATGAAACAAAGATTTTGACTCGGGGGCTACTTGTTTTTTCTCTTCCGTAGCGAGGCTCTCTTTCAACTGCCTTTCCAAATCAGCCTTGAAGTGCTGCACAACATGATTTGCACATATATGCAATGGGGTCCACCAGTGTTGCCCGACTCGAGGATGCACTACCTCCATCAGCTGCAGCATTGTTTTACCCGTCATACACTCATCCACGAAATCATCACCGGGAAAACTCCGCATTTCTTCACTCATTTCATTCAAACGAGCCTCAGCACGAGCCAGCGTTGCCGCAGCATCCGCCTCGCCGTACGGCGACTCGTATACAACATACCGTGCTTCGCTTAGTACCTCGCCATATTCCACACGGAATAACGGACTATTCCAATCCTCTGATTGCGGTTTTTGAACAATCACCCTACCATTGCCACCCCACACGCAGAAATAGAAACTTTCAGAAATTCCACCTTCCAAAAACCCTTGTTCTGAGTCAATGACGACTAAACAAGTTCCGGGAGCCAATGTTTCCAACTCCGATGCCCCCAAAACACGAGCCGTCCCGCTATTCCAATTTTTTAAGAAATGCCCTAACATGACAATGTAAACAGAAACTATGTTGCATCTGATTATGCACAGTCGCCCATCCTTTTCAAGCATTATTTCCCTCAACAACGCAGCAAATGATATTTTATACCATTTTTACATCAACCCAAAGATACAAAATCGAGAAAAATAAGCCCATTTCATCATTTTTACATTATTCTTCCTCCCTTTTTCGCCGCGCGCGTGTATCTTTTTTTTTATTTTTGCAACCTTTTCAGCTTGACTTCCTATACGTTTTTTGTAGAATAAGGTTGACAGCCAACGAGCGCATCTCTCCATATGTTAGGATATTTCATGAGCAGCTTAGCCGGCAACGGTAGTATTAAGTTCACAAGCATACCGGTAAACACCCTCAACACACTCCCGGAGGGTACGCTGTGCGTTGCAGTAGAACACGCCACGCATCTGAAAAACACCGGTCTTCCCTGCCGGATGAAATTCGGAATTCTCACAACAAACGAGCAGATTATTCTGCAGGAATGCACGAAAGAAGACATTCACTCCGCCCATTTCAAAATCAACAAGGTCACAAAAGAGAACTTTTGCCCGGCACTATGGAGTCTGTATGTGCCGGAGAACGCAACAGATCTGTACAATCTGAAGCAAGCACACAGAAAGGCGCTGCAGGAGTTAGGCACCTTACACCAATATTTGCGCAGTTATCCGGGAGATGATTTTACCGCGGAGTGCCTGTTCGGCGAAAAGAGCGTTCTGGAGTACATACGCACCGGCAATACCGGGCAGCACTGGTGGACCCCGCTGTATTACAAAATAGACGAAATACAGCAAGAATTAACGTCCGCCATCAAGAACTACACACGTATTAAGTTGCCTACATTCAAAACACCGGATAAAATGAATGTGGAACTGCTGCATTTCAAACATCACGGTATCACCATCGAGGACAACTGGGTTATCCATTTTGCGCGCTGCCGTGTACCGGATAACAACAATCAGATTAAGCTGGACACCCTGCAAACCTTCTGCGACATTACACCCAACACTGAACCCGGTGCCGCCTGTGAATACAAAAATGAAACGGAACAAAAAAGGCTACAGCACCGCAACCGTGCCGTGTGGCACCTTTTCCACGCAGAGCAAATAGGCTCTTACAATTTTCTGTGGAACAACTGCGAACACTTCTCCCGCTTGTGCAAAGTGGGCAAGAAGCAATCCGCTCAAGTCAAAAATGGCACCGTTGATGCCGTGCTGGCAATTCTTCCCTACCTTATCCCCGTAGGCGGTATACTAGCAAAGATAATCGCCTCCCTCGGACTACCGATTGCGAAAGAAAAGCTTAAACTCAACGCTTAATCCCCCCCCTCCCATACCATGAACAGAAAAACCACCATCGATCAGATTATCGCTACGCGTCAGTCTAAGCAGGCTGAGCTGAACGCCAAGCACCAAGCTCTCTCAGACATCCGCAACGCGCTTAAAGATTTGAAAGAGCAAAGTCAGGTATTGCAAAGCAAAATGCCTGACGACATCGTTACCTGCCGCAAACTGCAGGAAGTCAGCACCAAATTAACAGAGGCTGAAACCAAGACAGAAACGCTGAATAAAGAGCTGCGCATTCTCAAAGAACGCGCCGGGCGCTCTACGCTGAACATCGGCATCGTCGGTGTACCCAAGCAGGGCAAGAGCACCTTCTTGCAAGCTCTCACCGGCTTGGATGAAGCCACCATTCCCACCGGCAACGACTATGTAACAGGTGCTTGTTCCTATCTGCGCCATGATCCGAATGTTCCCGCAGGTGATGCGTACGCCATCATCACCCCCTACACGGAACAGGAGTTCTTGTTCGAAGTAATCAAGCCGTTTTGCAACATCTTCAAGCTCGACATCACCTCCGTCAGTGAGCTCCCCTACTTGGATTTGCCGGATAAATCCAACATGTTAGAGACAGATAAGCGCATCTTGGAGCGCTTAGAGCATCTGAAAGCAGATTACGACGAGTACAAGCGCTGGCTGGGGCAGCCCTCCTTCCGCATTGAGAAGAACCAAATCAGACAATTTGTGGCTCAGTGTGATGAATACTGCTCCGTCAAATACTCCAACTGGTATGCCATCAAAAAGGCAGAAATCCATTGTCGTTTCCCGCAAGAGGACATCGGCAATATCATGATTTGTGACACACCCGGTCTCGGTGACTTCACTCCCGGCGCCAAGAAGGCGCTCTTGGAGAAACTCGGCGCAGACATGGATGTTATCTTCTTCCTCAAGCGCCTCACCACCGGCGACCAGACGATTTCCGAGCGAGACACGGAGTTCCACGATGTGGTGAAGGAGGCTAACCCTCTGTTTGACGTTCGCGATTGGGCTTACATGATTCTCAACTGCGGCAACGGCGACACGCCGGACTCGTTCTTCGTGGAGAACCTGCGCACCAAGCTCCCGACCCGCCAAGGCGTGCACTGCATAGACTGCAAACAAGAAGAGGAGGTCAGCCGTGGTGTTGATTCCATCCTCAGTGATATCGTTTATCAGATTCCCACGCTTGATGAGAAGCTCATGCGCAGCTACTACACGCAGGTCAACGAGCTGAAGCTTGTCTTAGACTCCGTCAAAGACTGCGCCAGAAGAGTATTCCCCGGTGCAAACGGCGCAGGCTCCACCATCGACATCGGCAACAAGGTGGACGGCATTATCGATTCCGTTTTCAGCGAGTTTAACAAACTGAAGAAGGAGTTAAGCTCCGGCACGGGCAGCATTGCTGCTGATTTGGAGGGAATCATCAACAAAATGCGTGGCAATACCCCTGCTCTGGAATATTCTGAGTTTGATGCCTCTCAGCCCGGCAAATGGTTCATGGAAGGAAAGGACAAACTCCGCGCCCAATTCTTGGCGGATTTCTCCAACCTCGACGAAGTACTGGAAGCCATGTTCAGCAAAATGCGCGATAAGCTTGCAAGCATCCTGATGTCTGAGAACGGCGGCCGATTGGCTTTCGTTACGGAAGGAGAGGAAGGCGCCTGCTTCTGGACCACGCTGAAAGGGCTCTTGCTATTGGACTTGGGGGATAAAGCGCAGCACATCATCAAGGGTATCGACAACATGCTTGACTTTAAGATGGGCTTCCGTGCATTCATCTTGCCGCGACTGACAAAAATCACTAAGGTGCTGAGCAATGAGCCCCTCAATGATGACAGAGAACTCTCTCGCTTTGCCTTCAATCCTACGGATGACATCAACATTTGCAAAAACAAGCTCATCTCCGCATGGAGCTACACCGCTGCTGCCTGCGAAGACCAATTCGATGACGAAGAGGGTGAATTAAGGGACATCAACACCACACCCGCTGAGGCGATGAAAGCGCTCATCGATGAGTTCTTCCTGCTCTCTTACAAATACAATGGAGAAATATACGCAAGACGCATTTGGGAGGGCTTCTACAAAGCCCATGCCAACGAAATCTGGCAAGACAAAAACGCCAACTCTCACCAAGCGTTGGCTCGCCGCTGGAACAACGCCGTAGCAACCTTCACCGGTAGTACTGAAAAACTCGGCTGAATTCACCCTTTTCACAACCAAACATTCTCACTATTATGATTACATTCGACTACAATTCCCGTTCGGAATTAGACTACCATCAGACCTCTGTTCATGAGTTCACCCCCATTCCGATTTGCTTTGTCGGAGCCCGTGGTGTAGGCAAGACTTCGCTCTTGGCCTCCATGCATTACGAAATCAAAAAGGGAGGCGTTGACAGTATTTCCATCGATCACGTCAACTCCGAAAAAGGAGCGGAGACCCTCATCGCGCTCGATGAGGCCTATATGGATATGCTGGAGATGATTGAAGACACCGAAAAGGGACAAATTGTGGATCTCGAAGTAGGCATAAGCGGCTCTCAAGATCTCAACATCTACGAGTTCATAGGAAAATACAAAATAGCAGACGACTCGTTGACGGGGGTACTTTTCGGTAACCCTTTCAAAGAATTCCGCTTTCCTTTCCACTTCATTGATTTACCGGGCGGATGGTACACAGATACAGAATCCCACAAAGACGAAGTAAATGAGGTGTTGGTAAACTCCGTTGCCAGTTTCGTGGCTGTTGATACCCCTGCTCTGATGAAGGGTGTTGCCACTTGCGAAAGGAACAACAAGATAATGAAGATTGAGTCTTGGTATGATAATTTGAAAGATGTTTTAGCAGCCAATGGACATGCTGTAATATTCGTGCTTTCGAAAGCCGAAAAATACTGGGATGATTTTGAGTGCTTGAAACAGAAAATGGAAGAATGCTACGGCTCTCTCATTACTAAGTTGAAAAATGCAGGCGTAGATGTGTACGCTACCAAAATCAAGACATTAGGCGGCATCGTGTTTTCTCATTACGACAAAGAGCGCAAGCCCTCTGGAGAACGAGTAGACCACGCTCGATTCATGCGCACCGGCAACTACAAGCCGGAAAACTGCGCCACTCCGCTTCAATTGGCGCTGAAACACGGCTTAGTTCAAGTTGCCAAAAAACTGCCGAAAGGAGCTTGGGATGTGTTTGTAGAGATTCTTGGGATGTCAAATCGAGAGCTTGCCATAAAAAGCGCCACAGCTTTGGCTCAAGATTTGCACGACAGAGTTCGTGCCGGCGAGGACTTCAGCTACATCAAGCTGTAAAAGGATATGAAGATTTACGTACAATCTGCCGGCTCGGATGAATGGAACGATTACGCTTGGAAAGGAGATTTTTCCGCAGCGGCCAAATCCGTAGACGCCAATCCTCCAATTTCTTGGCATTGGCATCTGAAAGAAGGGGATAGAGCGCTTGCCCTGCTGGCGGGCTATGCTGATGGGACATGGCATGTGGAATACCGCAATCTCATTCTCCCCGGCGTCACCGATTTCAGAGGTCGGCAGATTGTACAGAATATCATCTTCAGCGGGCTGCAGAGCAGCGATGAAGTCCGAGCGCTCGTACATGCCTATTTGGACATTGAGCTCCAATTCAAAAACTCCGGGCGACCCGTAGGGAGAATATGCCCGGAATTGGCGGCATGTTACTCCGCTACAGATGATGGTGATTTTGCCTTCGACTGTCGCACGGCAGAAGACTGGGCAAAAAAAGCAATTGATGCATACAAGCCCGATGCTCTGCGAAAAACAAAATCTCAGAGCATCCAAGGCTGTTTTAACCCCACCAGCGAAGATGAAATTCAACAGCTCCACGAGCTAATCGACTCATTAGAGCCGGTAGCGTCAAACGGCTTACAAATTGCGTTCAGTCAAGTTTCCATCGTCAGAGAGCCATCTCTCCGACTGAACCTGATCTACACAAACTTCAAGGGTGCATGGAAAGAGATAGAGCCCCAGAAGAAAATTTCTCCCAATCCAAGCACAAGCAAGACCTTAAACATAGACCAAATCAAAAGCAAAGTAAATGAATTGAAAGATAAAACGGGGAAAAGTGTGAAAGAATTATGCACCGGAGTCAGTCGCATCATCAAAAATCTGTCAAACATCGGAGAGCGCCGTAGCTAGACCGTAACATTCGGCAGAACAATCACATTCTCCATCCAAACATTCACCCCATTATGATTACATTTACCTACAAGCCTCGACCTGCATTAAACTACAAGGACACAAACGTCCATGAGTTCACCCCTATACCGTTTTGCTTTGTAGGGCCTCGAGGTGTGGGCAAAACATCGCTTCTCGCCTCCATGCATCAAGAAATCAAAAAGGGAGGCGTTAAGGGCATATTCATTGACAACGTCAACTCCGAGAAAGGAGCAGACACCCTCAGCGCGCTGAATGAGGCTCATACGGATATGTTGGAAATGATTGACGAAACGGAAAAGGGGCAAATTGTACAAAGTGTCGGTATAGGGGGCTCGCAAGGCCTCCACATCTTCGAGTTCATGGGGAAGTACAAAATACGAGACAAATCTCTTATTAAATTTTCAAATTTCAAAGAGTTCCGCTTTCCTTTCCACTTCATCGATTTTCCGGGCATATGGTATATGGAGAAGGGCTCTAATAAAGAAAAAGCAACCGAAGCGTTGAAGAATTCCGTTGTTAGCTTCTTAGCCGTTGATACACCAGCTCTGATGAAGAGTGGTGCCACGTGCGCAAGAAAGAACATGATAAATACCATAGAAAGTTGGTATGATTCTTTAAAATATGTTTTAGCAGCCAATGGACATGCCGTGATATTCGTGCTTTCGAAAGCCGAAAAATACTGGAATGATTTTGATGGGTTAAAACAGAAGATGGAAGAATGCTACGGGACTCTCATCGCTACGTTAAAAAATGCCGGAGTAGGTGTATATGCCACCAAAATTAAGACATTAGGTGGCATCGAGTTTTCTCATTACGACGAAAAAAACAACCCTAAATTCATGCGCACCGGCGATTATAAACCGGAAAACTGTGCCACTCCGCTCCAATTGGCGCTGAAACATGGCTTAGTTCATGTTGCAAAAAAAATGCCGAAGGGACTTTTTGATGATTTTTTGGGGTTTCTTGGGCTATCAAATCGACAGATTGCCATAAAAAGCGCCGAAACATTGGCTGAAGAACTGAATAAAAAGCTTCAAGCCGGCAATGACTTCAACTACATCAAACTGTAAAAGGATATGAATATTTACGTACTATCAGCAGGCTCGGATGAACTGAACGATTACTCTTGGAAAGGGGATTTTTCAGGAATAGAGAACTCATCAGACACTAATCCGTCTCTTTCATGGCACGACAATCTAAAAGAAGGAGATAAAGCGCTTGCCCTACTGGCGGGGTATGCGAATGGGGCATGGCATGTGGAATACCGCAATCTCATTCTCCCCGGCATCACCGATTTCAGAGGTCGCCAAATTGTACAGAATATCATCTTCAGCGGGCTGCAAAGCAATGATGAAGTCAGAGCGCTCGTACATGCCTATTTGGACATTGAGCTCCGATTCAAAAACTCCGGTCGCCCTGTCGGGAGAATAAGCCCGGAATTGGCGGCATGTTACTCCGCCACGGATGATGGTGATTTTTCCTTCGACTGCCGCAAAGCTGAGGCATGGGCGGAAAAAGTCATCGATGCCTACCAGCATGATACTCTGCAAGAAGCAACATTGCAGCGCATCACGGGTAACCTCAATCCCGCCAACGAGGATGAAGTTCAACAGCTCCACAAGCTAATTGACACCTTGGAGTTGGAAGAGTCAGAAGGCTTACAAATTGCGTTCAGTCAGGTTTCCATCGTCAGGGTGCCCACTCTTCGTCTGAACCTGCGCTACACAAACATCGCGGGGGCACTTACATGCGAGGAGCTACGTCGCAGAAAGAAACAACCTACCCCTACACCCACGACAAATGCCCCAAAACCAAGCGTCGGTCAAACAAAACAGGGTAAGTGGGAACGAGTCAAAGACAAAGCAAAAGAGCTCGAAGACAAAGCAAAAGAGAATCTCGTTAAAATATCAAAGCCTACAAAGAAAGCAGACAACAACTTTATCGGTAAAACCATATTTGTCATTGTTATGCTTCTGGTGGTAGGCGGGCTGAGCACATACATATTCTACCATTTTTCGACAAAAAACGATAAACATAGTGCAGTAAAAACCACTCCGCCGGCTCCATCAACTACACACCCCAAAAAGGGGGAGAAAAATCAGGATAAAAAGCAGGCTACAGCCGGCGTTGTCAGTGAAGAACAAAATACAGACAAAGACACACCGGCAGCAGATTCACCAAGTAAAGTCGAAAACAACTGAAGCTTGCCGGACGGGGGGTTGACAGATGTTGGGGGGATTCTAATAAGTCTACCCATCTATACTAACTCCGCCAAATGGGAATTCCGCTCGCTATCGCTCGCAAACACCCCGCCAACACTTCCGATTTCACGGGAGGCGTGAACATAGGTAGACTTATGGAAAGCCCCCGTTCCGTTAGCAGGGAGCAATAAGGGCTTGCAATGACGGGAGAAAGGGTGTAGAATGGGGGTATGAAGACGTGCATCGGAGTGTTGTTAGCGATATTTGCCATTCTATCCGTGGTGGCAACGCTGACGTTCCATGCCTCGGTAAATGGGACTCTGAGCTTTGAGCAGCAAAGAGATAATCCGGATTACATCAACACCAATCGCTCATACCGCCCGCCGAAGGTCGTGCCTCCGAGCAGAACGGGTGGCGCAACACAAGTCAAGTTCCGGGATGATGATGAGCCGGAAGTTGTAGAAGAACCGAATTCCCCCGGCGCATGAGTTTAGAATCCCCCATCATCGGTTACACGCTGGGAGACCAAGCGGGCATCGGGCCGGAGGTCATTCGCAAGGCGCTGGAGCAGTGCTCCGGCAGCGCGGAGTATCGACTCATAGGCGCAGCGATAGACTGCCGACCGGGGCTGCCGACACAAGACACGGCAAAGGCTGCTTTGGAGCACTTGGAAATGGCGGCGGAGGCCTTGCGCAGTGGCAGTATAGATGCGGTGGTGACGGCCCCGGTATGCAAGGAAGGCCTGCACCGCGTGGGGTTCGCCTACCCGGGGCAAACGGAGTTTTTTGCGGATAGATTGGGGGTGAGCAATTTTGCCATGTGCTTAACCGGCAAGCGCCTGACGGTGGCGCTGTGCACCACCCACCTGGCTTTGGCCGAGGTGCCGGAAAAGCTGACGAGCAGCGAGATAGTGCGCATCGGTGGCTTGCTGGGCGATTTTTTGCGAAAACAGGGCAAGCCCACCCCCAGACTGGCGGTGGCAGGGCTTAACCCGCACAATGGCGAAAGTGGTGCATTCGGTGATGAAGAAAGCCGCATTATTGTACCGGCCGTGCAGCAGCTGCAAGAGCAGATGCAGTGGTGTGCTGTGAGCGGGCCTTGCGTGCCGGACTGCGTGTACCGAGATGCCGCGGAGGGCGCCTACGATGGCATCATAGCGCCGTACCATGACCAAGCGCTCATCCCCCTCAAGTTGTTGGATTTTGATAACGCAGTGAATGCCACCATAGGCCTGCCGCGCCTGCGAGTCAGTCCGGATCACGGCACGGCATTCGGCATTGCCGGCAAGGGCATCGCGAACCCATCCAGCACGATACGAGCGTTCCAAGTAGCGCTCAGCAGCGTGAGTTAGCGCAATTTAAGCTACGGAGTTACGAAAAATGTTAAAAGCTGTTTGACTTGGCTCAAGCAATGTGTTAAAGTTAACTCCACAGAAAAACTAAACCAATCATATTTGTGAGCGGAAAACAACGACAAAAAATGGCAGACCTTGCTGAACTCATCAAGGGTGGTAAGCGTTTGCCGGACTGGCTGATCCTTTGGGGTGAAAAACGCCTCGGCTTGCATGCTCTCAACGTAGCGCATGCGAAGATTGAGGACGATTGGGATGAAGGCAGCACCGATAATTTCTTCAAGCTTGCGTGCAAATACCTGAACCTCCAATATGATTTGGAGGGGCTGGAAAACATCCCCAAGGAGGGTCCTTGCATTATAGTCAGCAATCACCCGCACGGCATGTCGGACGGCATCATGTTCGGCGACATAGCCATGAGGGCGCGTGAGGACGTGCGCATCGTGGTCAATGAGTTCCTGCACTGCGTGCGTGGCATGCGTCCCTACCAAATTACGGTAGATGTGTACGGGGGCGAGGCCGCCAAGCGTGCCAACATGAACGGCATGCGCGAGATTCTTCGCTGGCTGAAGGGTGGCCACTGCCTGCTGGTATTCCCCAGTGGCTCCGCCGCTACTTGGTCATGGAAAGATGGTCGCGTTATCGATGACCCGTGGCAGACGAACATTGCCACCATTGTGCGCAAGACCGGCGCCACGGTAGTGCCCATGCACTTCTCCGGGCATAACGGTTTGTTCTTCCAGACGATATCCGTGCTGGCCAAGGGCATACGCTCTAACTTCTTGGCACGCGAAATCATACGTGATGGCAAGACCCGCCACAAGGTACGCATCGGCAAGCCCATTTCCCCGGCAACGCTCGGCTTGCTGGAGACGGATGAAGCGCTGTCCGACTTCATGCGCCTTAACAGCATGATGCTGCGCTACCCGAGCACGGTGGATGCCCCTGCGGCTGCCACAGATACTCGAGAAGAGATTGAAACGAGTGCCCCGGCAGAGGTGCTGCAGGCAGAGATTGACGCCCTGCCGGAGGATTGCCTGTACGTACAGAACACCCACTCTCACCTCAATGTATACGCAGCAGAGGCCTCGCAAATACCGCAGTTGCTGCGCGAGATTGGTATTCAGCGCGAGCATACGTTCCGCGCCGTGGGTGAGGGCACCGGTAAATCGCTTGATTTGGATGAGTATGACCCGCACTACGTGCATTTGGTGATGTGGCACACGGAGCAGCGCCGCTTGGTCGGTGCCTACCGCATCGGCCGTACGGACCACATTTTGAAGAGCAAAGCCGGCGTGAAAGGCATTTACAACGCCGCATTCTTCAAGTTCAGCAAGAAGTTACAGCAAGTGCTCAGCCATGGCATCGAAATGGGGCGCGCCTTCATCTGCCCGGATTTCCAGCGCCACCCGGCCTCACTGGATACCCTGTGGATGGGTATCGGCCACTACTTGGCACGCCACCGTGAGTACCGCTATATGTACGGTACGGTGAGCATCTCCGGGGAGTACACACCGGCCAGTCGCTCGCTGATACTGGATTACCTGCAGTGCCATGAGATGAACCCGGAGCTTGCCAAGGAAGTGAAGGCTTACTATCCGCCCAAGAAGCTAGGGCTTAACAGTGAGGACAAGCGCCTGCTGCCGGCAGGGTTGCCGGACATACGCCTGTTGAACAACACGGTTTGCGCGTTGGAGAAGGATGGCAAGGGCATCCCCGTGCTGCTGCGCCAATACCTGCGCTTGGGCGGCAAGATGATTTCCTTCGGCATTGACGAGGGCTTCGGCGGTACGTTGGATTGCTTGGTTGTGGTTGATATGGTCAACGCCCCCCAGCGAGTCCTGCATCGCTACTGCGGCAAAGAGTATACACCACCTAACATATAGGCCTCGTACTGTTAGGATTTCCTCATGATTTTGCCCCCGATAAATGAAAATTTATCGGGGCAATTATTGTGGACGGAGCGAAGCCGGAATTTGATACCGACGCAACAGTGCCGGGGTCGACATTTACGGTTTATTCGGCAGCGACCAAAATCAACGTAAATCTTCAGTCGCGTCTTATCTTACTTCCGAACTTGACTTTCAAACATAATTCGTTATACTGAAACGCACCGAACGCAGAGCAATATACATGACGGGTAATTCTTCACATTCAACAGGCGGTGGCATGGAGCTTCCGTCGGGGCTGATGTTAGGGCATTACCTCCTGCAGCGAAAAGTCGGCAAGGGTGGCTTCGGCATCACCTACTTAGCGGAGCATACGTTAAACCACGAACTGGTGGTCATTAAGGAAAATTTCCCCATATTTTACGCCTACCGTGATAAAGACACATTGCAAGTATGCCCGCGGGATGAGAGCGCCGTCGCGGATTATGCGCATACCCAGCAACGCTTTGTGGAGGAGGCACGCACCCTCGCCCGCCTGAATCACCCGAACATCGTGCGCGTGTACGAGGCATTCGAAGCTTTCGGCACGGCTTACTACGTCATGCCGCTCGTCACCGGCAAAGAATTACACAAGGCCACCCCGCCAATCGTCAATGAGGAGTGGCTGCTGCCTATCCTCAAATCCATCCTGAAAGCGCTGGATTACCTGCACGGGCAAAATCTGTTGCACCGCGACATCAAACCGAACAACATCATCTTGCGTGAGGACGGCACGCCCATCCTCATCGACTTCGGTACCGCGCGCGCCTTGCAGTCAGAGCACTCCGTTACCTTAATAGGAACCCCCGGCTATACCCCCATCGAGCAGCTTTCCCCGAATGGTAACCGCGGTCCGTGGACGGATATTTACGCCCTGGGCGCTACCTGTTACCGACTTATCACCGGAGCATGCCCTCCGCTGGCTACAGAGAGAATTGACGATGAAGATGCCTACCGCGCGCTATCCGGCCACGCGGAGCTGAAGAAACGATTCTCCGAAATACTGCTGCGCAGCATTGACAAAGCTTTGTCCCTGCGTACCAAAAACCGCTGGCAAAGCGCGCAGGATTGGCTGAAGGAACTGAAAAAAATCACCCCCCGGCGCACACACTCCCGCACCATTCCGACAACCGTCATCACTGCAGCCACTGCACAACCACGGATGATGAAGCCCTCGGCATCCGGTATCTTCACGCAAGTCTTTATCGGTCTTTTTGTTGAGGGGATGGTTGCCATTTCCTACAGTGCGTATACACATCTGAGTGCTGCCGAGCCCACCCACGACACGATTCCCGCCTCGCAGCTGTCAACCCTGATTATCCTTTTAGTGGTATTGGCTGCCGCGGTATACGGTGTATATTCCTACACTCACACATCAACGAAAAAACGCAGGAGTGAAGAAATCACCCAAGAGAAGAAGAGTCGCAAAGCCGAGAAAAAGGCGCAGAAAAAACTCGCTGCTATGGGTATTACCGACTACGACTCAGCGATTCTCGAGGCATACGACAACCCGGAAAAACTCGCTCTATTGATTACCGCCGGAGCAGATGTCAACAAGGAGAATAAATATGGTCATACTCCTCTCTATTGGGCGGCGGACAAAGGAGACACGGAGTGCGTGAAGCTGCTGTTGGCTGCTCCCGGCATTGATGTCAACAAAGCGGATAAATATGGCTATACTTCTCTCTATAGGGCAGTGAGAGCAAACCACACGCAGTGCACGAAGCTACTGCTCGATGCTCCGGGTATTCATGTCAACAAGGAGAATGCGTATGGAGTGACGCCTCTCTCCAGGGCGGCTTACGGAAACCTCACGGAGTGCGTGAAGCTGCTGCTGGCTGCTCCGGCCATTGATATCAACAAGGCGGATACGTATGGCAGAACGCCTCTCTATTGGGCAGAGCGAAACGGACACACAGAAATCGTAGAACTCCTGCAAGCCGCGGGTAAGAAGAAATAGCCCCTGTTAAAGTTTATGGTTGATGCCACTATTTGTTCTGCTCGATAAATCGGAAGTTGAAGAATAGATTGCGAGCCGTAGGCGAGCGGAATTCAAAGCCCCGCAAAGCGGGGCGACAGACGTTAGGCAGGGGTGGAGCGGCGAAGCCGCGCAACCACTGGTAGGCTCCCCCCTAATATTCGAGCCCGGAGCGACGGAGCGATAGCGACAGAGTGGAGGCCGACAGAATGCGATGCTTTGTGTATATGGTGTTTTTGTGGCGATTCGCAATAACCGCAACTCATTAACAACAAAAAGATACGCGCCCATCCCGGCTTCGCGTCTCGCTGCGCTCGCTTGCTACGCCGTGGCTCGCCGGTCCTCGCCATTGTCTGTCGGCCTACGCTGCGTCGCTTCGCTCCGTCGCTCCGGGCTCCATTTTCTTTTT
>JAEIGA010002943.1_pt1 | contig 26839 bp, 43 predicted proteins | sample 9270691 | NCBI WGS metagenome assembly JAEIGA01 (sample SAMN17057246, study PRJNA624740) | gut metagenome | biome: biome; isolation source: fecal sample | host: Bos grunniens | place: China: Xizang | collected 2019 | reverse complement strand
TGGGCAATTTTACGGGAAACAATAAAAACGGAATTTGTCAAAAACAAGACTTTTTTGCTTTTATGGTATAATTAGTATAACTAATACGGCACGCTTCCGGTCATTATGCGGTTAGACAATCTAACGGAGCGAATATGACCGAAAACCAGCGTAACTATCTTGCAGACTTAGCCGGACAAAAAGGAATCAGGCTTTCTGATACCGATAATTGGTCGGTAGCTAAGGCCTCAGAGGAAATTGAGAGGCTAAAAGAAACACCGGATGCTGCTTTTAGTGATATCACTGATGAAAACATTGAAAATATCAATAAACTAACTGACGCTGCGCTAGTCGAATTAGACAAGTGGGGCTTTGTAAGGAGTACGAGATGAATTTTTCAAATGTTGCTGCTGATCTGAGCGTGCAGATGGAAAAGGTAGTCAATTACATACTTGGACTAGATATCTCCCCGGCCGAGAAGAGGCTTCGCCTAATTAGAGCATTCACACTAGTAGGCGATGAGTTTTTCAGCAAGATGTTCGCGGATAATAGCCTCTTATTCGATAGCACGGCGATCGGCAGCTTAGGATTCAGCAACCCTGAGGGCCAAATAGAGAGGCTGTCAAACAAACTTGTGCAAAATTACAATCTTGGCCGCAAAAATGATGCAACGATTAAAGGGTTTTTCGATTCTGTGCTAGGTGACGCTCAGAAAGAAGCTTTTGACAATGGAATCTCTCTTGGTAAGGTGCCAACCTTGACTAGACGTATAGTTGGAGAAACTTGTGGCTGGTGCATCGCAAGAGAGGGAACTTTTACTAACCCAGATGGGGAATTATTTGCTAGGCACGATAACTGCGACTGCCTATTTATTGTTAGTGGCTATAACTCAAGAAATGGAATACTAACGAATTATAGAAAGGATGAAAGATGATTGGTATAACTGTAACTTTCAAGAATCACCCTACACCGTACGGGTTTGAGACTTTTGATATTGAGGATTGCCTGGTGTCAAACAATGGGACACCAAACGCGCCGCGGCCGCAAATATTGATTCATTTGCCTAAAGAGGATAGCCATGTGGTCGATGGCTCATTCGTAAATTATGATGGCCATGATTATTATGTTACTGGGACTACGGCGGTACAGATGGACGGGAACACGCCGACAAGATGGAACAGATATGCAATAGCTGAGCGAATAATAATGTTATAGAAAGGAGCAAAATGAAGATTCGCAATAAAACAACGGGACAAGTATTCGAGGTGGTGAAAGGGACGCTTTATCCGGCTTTTTTCGAAGAGGTGAAAGATGATGATATAAAAGTTGGCGAGCCAACTGTAGAATTTGAGATTGAAACCAATGAAACTGATACTAAAGATCAAGTGGTGGAGACTGAGACTAAAAAAAGCAGCAGATTCGGTAAGAAAAAGAATACTGCGAAAAAACAAGTGAAAGGAGCAAAGAATGGACGAAAATCAAAAGCCAAGTGAGATAAGTTTCGCGACTGTTGCTCAGCTTGAGGCGGCGTGGAAACCGCTCACACAGAGTGAAGAAGAGCGCGCGACAACATTACTCTTGCAGGCGAGCAATTATCTGCGGCAGATTGCATACAACAATGGCAGAGACTTAGATGACGACATTACAGCAGATCCTAGTGGTGTATATGAGGCGAATGTCGCAACAGTGGTGATATCAGCCGTGCAGCGATCACTAGCTTCGCCAGTGGATATGATGCCGGACGCTTCGCAGTGGAGTCAAAGCGCTACGCCATATTCTGAATCTATGAGTTTCTCCGGTAATGTATCATCTACGTTATATTTCAAAGAAAAAGAAATGAAGCTATTAGGCCTAGGCTCAGTTTCTGGCCGGCCAAGTGTTTCAATACTGAGAGGAGTAAGATAATGGATTGGGACAGTATAAACTCGAAACTAAATCAGTCAAAAGAGAAATATACTTTCTATTTTGGTGATTATGAGTACAATGATTTCTCTAAAGGCAAAATGGCCCAAAAGATACCGAAGCAGCAGGTTGGATGGGGACGTAGAGCTGTGGAGATTAGAGCCAATAAGACTAGGTTTGATAGATTCGAAAACGACACCTTAGGATTAAATGAGATTTTTGCTAAATATAGAGTCAAAGAAGCCTTTGACAAGATTAAAGACGATGTCTTAGTAGCCGGCTGCGGTTTCTTAGCTTTGAACGGTGATAGAGTCTTTCCATTTACTGCCGAACAGGCCACCGGTACATTTAGCTGGCACGACCAAAACCTGAGCTCAGGTGTAGCAGTGTTTAGATCGAAAACACGAAAGACGTACAATGATTTGAATAGGCCGGACGCTTATGCGAGATATTTACCCGATAGATCTATTTCTTATGAATGGGTTGATGGGGAATATATTTCTACTATTGCTGTTAATGGCACTGGGAGGCCTCTGATGGGGCTTCTGACGCATAAATCGACTACTACACGCCCCTTTGGTCAATCTGTGCTTACAAAGGCCGCTAGAAGCGCCATTGTGGATGCCTCAAGAACTGTACGCCAGGCGATGATTGCAGCATACCACTATAACACTAAGGTTGATGTGATTATGGGCGCTGATTCAGATACGGCGGTTGATAGTATAGAAAGCCAGACCGGCGATGTTTTGAAGATTGGTCCAAATGAAAACGGCCAAATCCCACAAATCGGAGAATTTGCGCAGCATGCTATGGCACCATTTACTGATACTATACTTACGGCAGCGCGCAATTTCTGCTCAGATACCAAACTAAGTTTAGTGAATCTAGGTATTAGCTCAGATGCGCCACAATCTACAGAGGCGCTCGAAATCATTAATGATGATTTAAGAGACGATATTTTAAGCTGGGAGAATGAACTCGGCGAGCAACTCAAGTATTTTGCAGTTACTCTATGGATGTATGATAACAATGTCCGCGTGATTGACAACAATATCGCCGGCAAGATTAGGGATATTAACCCAGTATTCATGTCGGTGTATAGACAAGATGTCGGCAAGTTTGGTGATGGGTTGATGAAACTGGCCCAAAGAGCGCCGGAAATCGTACGCTCGCGATCATTATGGAGGAATCTAGGCCTCACAAGCGAAGAAATCGATCAAGTTATCAATTCTGCAAATTCTGTGTTATAATAGATGTGAGGAGAGATGAACTCGTCTCAAAACCGGCTAGTTGCGAGGTAGCCGGTTTTTTGTGCATAGAAAAGGGGAGTAACTAATTTTACTCCCCAGCCCTTAGAATAACCACCTCCTTGGTTTGGGCTATTTTTATTATACATCAGTTGTGGAAAACTTGTGTAAAACTTGTGTAAAACTTGTGGAAAACTGCTATAATTAAACTAACGTTTATAACTTTTACGGAGGTAAAAAAGGATGGCGACTTTTTACAAACAGACTGACAATGGCGAATATGTCGAAGCCGACAAAGACGTAGATGAATTATTCCGCCAAAAATCTAGTGACATTGTATCGTCCAAGCTTGCCAAGGCTAAAGAAAAAATTAAAACTGAGATTGAAGATGAGGTGCGGAGTACCGCTCTCGAAACTATCAAAGTTGAGGCTAAACAAGAATTAGAAGAAGAATACAAATCTAAGCTAGAGGAGTCAGAAAATAAGGCTAGACAGCTCGATATCGCTCTTAGACGCAAAACCATTGCCGCTGAGTATGGTTTTAAGCCAGAAACCGAGCAATTCCTCGGTGATGGAAATGATGAGGATATGCGCGCAAAAGCCGACACCTTAAAGGCTAGCTTTGCCGTTAATGGATCCATTTCTTTGGAAAAACAGAGCGAGCCATCTGTGAGTAAGTTGCAACAAAAGACCGGTATTGTGGTCGATATATAGCAATTTAATCTTACAAGGAGATAATTATGGCAGTTACTGATCTGCATTCTCTTGATATCTCTACGGCAATCGACAAAATCTTTACTGAGGGCGAAGCTCGCGGTGCTGTTTTGTCGCTTATCGATGAGACTCCATCAATCAATGTGGGACAAAATATCCCTCTAGTAATGAGCGGCCGCGCCAAAGGTGCTTTGGTGCATGAGGGCGGCTCGAAGCCTGACAATGGTCGTCAGGTTGTACCAAAACCATTCACGACTGTGAAATTGGTCTATTCTCAAAGAGTAACAGACGAGTTTATGATGTGGGATCGCGAAAGACAAGGTGACTTTGTTTCTCGTTTGGTCGCTGACTGGACTCGCAAATCTCTACCACGAGATATCGATACTGTTGTTTTGCACGGTATTGATCCAAACACTAATACGCTTGATGCTGATTTAAGCGATTATCTAACCAAAGCTGGCTCTAGTATTGCTGTTCCTGCAACTGGTACTACTGCTGCTGATATCGATACTGATTTCGGTACAGCTGTTGCGGTTCTTGATGGCCAAGACATTACCGGTGTTGCTATCGCTCCAGCTGCAGCTGCAAAGCTTGCTACCATTACTGAGGGCTATGAGAAGAAATATCCTGGCCTAGGCGTATTTGGTTTAACTGGCGGGACTATTGCTGGGAAGCGTGCTGCTTCGACTCCAGAAGTTGGTGCTAAAGGAACTGAGTTGATTCTTGGTGACTGGAGCAAACTCTATCTTGGATTCGCTGGCGCTGCTGATTGGAAAGTCATTGAATATGGTAATCCAGATGGCGGTCTTGCTGACTTACAGAACGTCAATCAAGTTTGTATCCGTATGGAGCTCAAGTTTGGTTTCCGCGTATTAGATCCAACTGCATTTGCGGTAGTTTCTACTGGCGAAGAAAGCGAGTCTTAATCTAACCCGGTATAGCGTGCAGTTGCATTACCCACGTTATACCGGAGAATATAAACTTTAAGAGGATAATCAGATGAACGATAAGAACAATATCACTATTGGTCGTCCGAAAGTCGGCGGAGCAATTTACTTTGCGCCAGCTGGTACTACTCTCCCAAATGATGCGGAAACGTCTCTATCTGCTGACTATGTCAATCTCGGTTATGTGACCGAAGATGGTGTGACATTAACTACGTCAGAAGAGACCGACACCATCAAGGCTTGGGGCCCAGAGACAGTTATGGTAAGCCAAAACGATTATGCGGAAACGGTCACCTATAATCTTCTTGAGACTATTCGCCCTGCCGTATTGCAGTACATGCGAGGAGCAGCGAATGTTGTCATCAATGAAGATGGCTCCATTAAATCTGGGACCACTGGTGAGCAATTACCGCGAGGAGTCATTGTGGTGGATACTATCCAAAACAATGGCAGCGCTAACCCGCGCTATCATCGTATCGTGTATGGCGATTGCCAGATTACCGACCGTTCAGGCGATCAAACTTACAACAACAGCGATCCGGTTACTTTCCCAGTAACAATCACTGCTTACAAATTCGACTCGGAGGCTCTCACCGGTAAAAAAGTCTATCATGACGATTTCTGGTCTGCTCCTACGAGTGACGAATCCTAGTTTCGACCTCCTTAGGAACTCGAAAAAACCGCTTTCTATCCGGCGGTTTTTTCATGGTATAATATGCTTAATATTAGTCACGGCACGCTTCCGGTATAAGGCGGTTTATTTCTTATAAGGAGGCTTCATGGCTAAGAAAATAGAACTTTGGGAGGGATACGAGGTTGAATTTAACGAGGATCTGGCTGACGATTTTGATTTTGTCACGGATCTAGCAACAGCGGAAAAGAATAGCGACTTGGCCGAGCTAATCTCTATGTATTTTGCTCTTATAGGTGGCGACAAAGTCTATAAAAAGGTTAGAGAGCATATTATCAAAGAAACCGGCCATTTCTCCTCTAAAGCTTTGGCCGAGATTTTATCTAAGGTTTCAGATGCTTTCCCAAAAGTTGGGAATCGTGCATTGAAGCGTACTTGGCAGAATTTGAAATAGTAGAAGCTGATTTCCAACAGTATTATCACTTAGATGTCTCGACTCTAAAATTTCAAAGATTTGCACGATTATTGGCTAATCTGCCACCTGAATCAAGGCTGATTCAGAAATATTCGCCATTTAAGGATTGGACATGGGATAGAGAGATGCTCTCTCAGATTTTGCATTCTTTGGACACTATGATTACAATTTATAGTAATGCGCATAGAAAGAAAGGCCACGCACCTATAAAAGTACCGCCGCAATTCCAGCCTGATTATGTTGAACTTGCCAAGAAGAACTCTAAGAAGAAAAAACGTGAGGAATCATTAGTCGATCAAGCTGATTTAGCCGAGATATTTGAAAAGAGGAATAATCAAGTTAATAAATTGGAGGTAAAAAAGGATGGCCCATAAAATAGGCATTTATTATAACGAATCTGGGCTTCGCAGCATCATGAAAGGCCCAGAGATAGCGAATATTGAGCAAGATATTATGATGCAGAAGCTGGCACAGGTTAAAGCAGAGTTTTTGACTCAATTTGGCGTCCAAGGCAACTTTGAGATTAGAAAAGTAGATACAAGTAGCCGCCGCAGCCGTACAACGTTTAGGATCGTAGCTAGTGATGCGCGGACTACCGCTATATTGAAGAGGAACTCCGGTTGGTTAGCAAAGTTTCTCTAAAGAGGGCAAACCCTTAGGAAAGCTTTGAATGTAGCAGCGTCAAACTCAATTATTGATTTTTTGCCGTCTTTCCAATTAATCTTGACCGTGGTTTTTCCCTCTTTCTTTGAATTAGCGCCAGCAACGGCACCGGCTAGGCCAAATACTGCGCCTAGGCCGATAGTCTTGCCAAGAGAAGCTTTCCCCTCGCTTTTGTCGATGATTTCGTATGATTCAATAGTAGTATCGTCCAATACTACTTTTTTATTCAACCATTGAGCCACTACTTGGCCCTTAAAGTTTTGTTTTACACCCCAGTTTAGGTATTCGCCGTTTATTACTTGGCTAAACATAATTTCTCCTATACACAATCTACTTTTATGATATAATAATTATAACATAATACGCCACGCTTGCGGCAAATGCGGTTTAGGCAAACTAACCGAAAGGAAAGCGTGGCAGGAACTACTTTAGGAACCGCTTGGATACAGATAAAGCCCACGATGAAAGGGATGACCTCCTCTATTCGGTCCGAGCTAGCGGGAGTCGGCGAGAGCGAGGGCGCTCAGGTTGGGCAATCATTCTCGACTGCATTTGCGGTGAAAATGGGAGCGATCGCTGGGATTACCCAGCAAGTTTTTAGCTCAGTAGTCAGAACTGTTACAAATCAGATTAATGATGCAGTCGTTAGAGCCGATACTTTGGAACGTTTCCCGAAAGTCATGGAACAGATGGGCTATTCTGCGGATGTAGCAGATAAAGCGATCAGAAAATTAGTGGCTGGGGTTGAAAATGTGCCGACACCTCTAAATGAGGTTGTAACTGGTACTCAACAGCTTGTGGCCGTGACTAGAGATGTGGAAAAAGCTTCTGACTGGGCTCTTGCAGTCTCTGACGCAATGTTGTCAAATAGCGCTTCTGCAGAGAAAGCGCAACTTGCGACTTATCAATTCTTACAGGTACTACAAAAAGGAAAGCCGGTTGGCGAAGATTGGCGATCTATCATGGAGGCAGCGCCTGGCGTGATGCTAGAACTCGCTGAAGCGATGGGATACACCTCGGCCGTGATGGGTGGAGATTTTTATACCGCATTCCAGCAGGGTAAAATATCTGTAGAAGATGTCATGGATGTCTTGGTGAAAATGGATAAAGAGGGAATCAATGGAATGGACTCTCTCAAAACCAGAGCCGAAACGGCGGCCAGTGGTATCGAAACATCGATGACAATTTTAAGACAAAGTATTAGTAACGCTATTAGAGATATTATTTTAGAGATTGGCACGGATAAGATTAAAGCTGCCATTAATGGCATAAAAGAAGCTTTTGTCAATGTAGTTAATGCGATTGGTGCAATCGTCAATTTCATTATTAGTAACTGGGCTACACTTGAGCCAATCTTTACTTTCATATTGTCATTTATGGGCTCGATGATGGCAATATTCGCCGCTCAAAAGGTATTCAGCGGCCTTACGGCTATTTTTAACCTAGTAATGGCTAATCCTATTGTTGCGGTAATTGGCGCGATAGCTTTTGCTATTGCTGAGCTGATTATTCACTTTGATGAGATTAAGGCTACTGTAGAAGCAGTGTTTGGTGCTATTGGTGAGGTTATAGGTGGCTTTGCAACTTGGGTTAGTGATACTTTCCAGGGCATCTGGGACTTTGTAACCGGTATCTTCTCCAATATCGGCCAATTCTTTGCTGGTGTCTGGGAGAATATCACTAGAATCTTTGTGAATGTAGGTACATTCATCGGTGAAGCGGTGTCTGGGGCCTTTAAGTCGGTCGTAAATGGCATTTTGAGCTTTATTGAGGGCTTTATTAACACGCCAATTAATATCTTGAATGGTTTTCTTGATATCATCAATGGTGCCTTTGGTTGGCTAGGCGTGAATCTGAGCCATATAGATGGCGTGCATCTGCCAAGGTTATACACTGGTGGTATCGTGCAGGGCGTAGGCACAGATACAAGCGATTCTAACCTCTACGCTCTATCACGAGGGGAATATGTGATCCGAGCCGCAGCTGCACGTGAAATAGGATACGACAACTTAAATAGAATGAATGAAACGGGCGAGATATCGGCCGGCCAAACTAACTACTTTACTATAAATGGATACAATAAATCTCCTGAGGAATTGGCCAATATCATTTCTCGAAAGATAGCATTTAATCAGAGAGGAGTATTAGGGTAATGGACAACAAACTCTATATCAAAAAGTTTATAAGAAATGACGGGCAGACTCTAAGTTTCGATGGCGAAGAGATATATTTGGATGAGAAAAATACGCTGCTTGTGCGGCCGGATCCAGCGACTACGGCGGTAGAATATACAGAGGCGGACGGTGGCGAGATGATTCGGCAGCGTAATGCGATTTACCAGCAAGAGGTAAATGGTTTAATTATCCCTAAAACGAGTGATTATTGGACTTTGACGCAGAAACTATCGCAATTCTTTAGAGTCAATTATACTTATAAGCTAGTCTATAAAAAAGTTGATGGCTCGATGTTCGCAGTCAATGGGGCGTGGATTTCTAGCGGACTCCAGATTGTACCAGTGCCTTATGAAACTTATTCAGAGTGGAATATTCAATTCTCTATTGGTGAAACCGGCTGGACTGAGTATGCAGAGAATGAGCAAGGCGAGGAAATTTATTCTAACACGGTTTCACTACCGCTAATAAGTTTAGCGGCCGGTGGCGAAATATGGGAATATGAAACTGCAGAGACTAAAACCGGTGAGGGGACAAATATAGAATTTGATGATACCGTCAATGGTGGTAACATAGATTTGGAAAAAATCTCTGGCGACACCATGCAACAGACTTATAGCGGAAAGAACTTGTGCGATATTGGTACAACAACTTTTACCAGAGTAAAATACTATGCGCTGCCTAAACCATTGCCAGTGGGAACTTATACTTTTAGTGCAACAATAAATAGCCAAGATACGACAAACACCACTTGTCTCATTCGGTTTATGAGTAGTCAATCTGGCTCTGATTCTTCTCTAAATCATCAATTAACGCATGATGGGACAAGACAATCATTTTATACTACTACCACTGCCACCACAGAGGGTATTTATCTCTATTCTTCTACTGGGGCATCAACCTCTATTGGGCTAGATGCGACATTTACTGACATACAAATAGAAGCTGGGAATACTTTAACGGATTACGAGCCTTATGTCGGTGGCGTGCCATCACCAAACCCAGATTATCCTCAAACTGTCCATACAGTGACCGGTGAGCAAGAGATTACAATAACGGGGCGGAATGTTTGGAATCCTACTCCGTATCAAGCGAGTCATTTTATTTCTGCCACTGGTGTAGAATCGTCAAACCCTAGTGTAGATACATGGGGAAATATTTATGCGCCGGCCGGAACAACATTTACAATGCAGGCGACTTTCGGAACATCTGGAAAATGTAGAATTCATGCCTTTTCTATTGATGGTGTATGGCTAGAGCAAATTGCTGAGCCAAGTTGCACCGCTAACACTCAAATGACGGTGACTTTCACTACACCAAACCAACCATGTCTTTTAAGATGGTGTTGCTATAAAAATCCATCGTCGCCACAACTTGAGTATGGCTCAACTGCCTCTATTTATCAGCAATATCAATCTCAATCTTACACAATAGATTTAGATTCAACTGAACTCTGTAAGATTGGCGACTACCAAGACTATATCTACAAGAGTGGCGATGATTGGTATGTGCATAAAGCGATAGGAAACATAGTGTTAGATGGGAGCGAAAATTGGAGCGCCTTATCAGGAGTCGCCTACAGGACTTATTATGTTGATAATCTGATTACTGCTACCAGAACTAACAATACTGCATTTTATTTATCTAATAATTTTACGGCTATTTCTAATGACCAGAGGTATATTGACCAAACATTCTTTATCAACTCAAATAATAGAATCTTAATTAGTTACAATGATATAGCGGATGGCCCTGCTTTCAAAACTTGGCTTGGCTCTCATAACACAATAATTTACTATGTACTTGCCACTCCAACCGACACCAAAATCACAGATGCTGATTTAATTGCAGATTTGAATGCTTTAGACCAAGCTACGCTTTATAGTGGTGTTACATATATCACCGTATCTGGCGATTTGGCCGGGCCATTAAAACTGACTGCACAAAATCCGCCCGTAGCTGGTGAAAAATGGGATAATGTCGGTACCATGTGGGAAGCAGGCGCTGGTGGAGTCCAAACAGTTAGTATCGATTCATCTCAGGTAGTTTATCCAGTTTGGAAAGTAGAGGGGCCTTGTGTCAATCCTAAGCTACAAAATAATACCACTGATACAGTCGCTGAGTTTGATGGAACGGTAGCGGCAGGCCAGGTTTTGACTGTAGATTTTGCGGCCGGCACGGCTTACTTAGATACGGCCCTAGTCACCAGATTCGTTTATGGCTCAGTTTCGCTTGTACCAGGCGAGAATACCGTAGGTTTCAACAGTGATGGGGGGACGACAAGCGCATCTACTATCCAATGGAATAATATTGTAAATTAAGGAGGAAAATGAATAGGCTATTGCTATATTTAGGAGATACTTTGCTAGGTGATATTAATAAATATGCGAAGAATCGCCACCTCACGGAAACCCTAAAGAGTGAAGCCGAGAACGCTAATGCGGACACCTTTACTTTCGATATTAATTGGAAACAATATCAAGATTTTGTAAAAAAATACTTTGATGACGAGTCTGAGAGGCTTTTAAGAGTCGGTAAAACACGCGTAGTGTTTGAAACAGATGGTTATGTGCGTTTTGCGGGCTATTTGGCCGCTAGACCGGCCAGGAATGGCTTAGGAGCCGAGCAAACGCTATCTCTGACGTTTTACGAGCATTTTGCGCGCTTATCGGGCGATTTAGTATGCGATCCGGCAAATACTAACTCGCCAATGCGAACTTTCACTAACGTGCCGGCGAATGAATACGTGCAAGCTCTAATTAATGAGTATATTTCTAGGGCTGCAGCGGCCGGAGAAACTCTCAACTGGAACTGGGGGAATGTAGATATACTCAGAGCTAAGTCAATCACTTACAAAGACTTTCAAACTATCGCTAAGGCTCTCTGTGACGCTATGAATAATGTGGAGGGAGCCGGTAAATTCGATGTCGTATTCAGGCTAGATTCAGAAGATTACACCAAAGTTATAATTGATATCTTGAAACCTCGCGGCAAGAATAAAAATATTATTATTCGTTACCCATCAGATGGAGTTTATAAGCTTTGGGCCAATAATTACTCAGTCGAGGAAACCAACGAATACGCTAGTGATGTCTTAGTGGCCGGAAATGGCCAAGTAGGCGATCCGGCGAATGGTGAGATGACTGCTAACCTCGGAACTGCCAATAACCCAGATTTTGTGCAGGATTATTGTTATTGGCGAACTTATGTGACTGCATCTAACCTATATAGCCAGAACGCAGTTGATAATTTTGCTAATACGAAGCTTTCGCAGTTAGCCTTTGGCCTGGAAACGCCACAGATATCGCTTGTGGGGCGGCCTATTGCATGGGGACAAGCCGAAAACGACAATAATGGCTTGGCGCTTGGTGATACTTTCTATTTTGAGGAAAACACAGACGATGGGGCAGATTATTCTGGCTATTATCGTATCATTGGTTTAGACTCTAGCTGGGATGATAATGGCGTAGCCACAGTAACACCAACCTTAAAGAGGAATAATTAATGATCGGCGATGTACAACAGAAAATTGTCAAACTCCGAAATGAATTACAGGCTCAAAAAGTTAGCGCCGGCGTATCTTATTCGCAGCTATTAATGCCAGAGAACACCCCTACACTCGACTATTCTGGCTCTGCATCATGGACAAGCTCAACGACTGGACTAATTGCGCGTATTCGGTATAGATTCACCAGAACTGACGGCCTTATGGATCCGCCGTTTATTAATTTCGCGTATAATGCCGATTATTCGCCAACTTACAAAGAATTTGCCATAGCGATTGGCTTTTCTTTTTCACAGGAGAACGTATCGTACTTTGATTATAGAGATATCGAGGCTTATATTTACGCAGTCGGGGATGGATACGTAGATTTCTATATAGACTGGAAAAATTCAATCAAGAATGCGCTATTCTCATTAAATTCAGTGACAATTACGGCTTCTTGCCAGGCTATATCAAATGTATATGGGACACTCAGTGTCGAGAGGTTGATATGAGAGTTGAGAATCAGATCCAAAGCTTAGAAAAAGAGATCGAGGCTCTAAAGGTGTCATTTAGCCAGGCTGCTGGCACGATGAGTCTAAACACTGCGAGTGATACTATTACCACCACTAAAAATACATATTATATCTCTAATCCTGGCTTCTTTAACCCGCTAGAATGGGTTAGACTAACAGAGCTTCTCGAACAGGGCGGCTCTATTGATTCAGGGCCATATATCGGCTACGAATTGATCCAGGTAACTTATGCTGCGGACAATGGCAGCAATGTTTTAGCGAGTCTTGAGTTTGAAGATTTAACGCCAGATGGTGCGACTATCAGTCAGATTCGGAGAGTTAAGTATAATGGCGGGGCTAGATGGGTTATTGTATGCTATCCAAATGTAGAGTTAGTGAGCGGCCTGGGCGAATATACGTGGTCGCCAACCTCTTTGAAAATAGTGGTTAGAGCTATAATGCCTGGAACTTTGGAGGTAGTACAATTATGAGTATTGCAGTAGAAAAAAGGATACAAAAACTAGAAGATGAGCTGAAAGCTCTAAAATCTACTTATATGCTATCTGGTGGAGCGGTAAAGACATACTTATCATATTCTCAGACTATTGAAATAACAGATTGGTACAATGATAACCCTCTGATTATGAAATTTAAGTCAGATTTTGGTGATAGCAAAGAAATTTTGGTTGCTTCCTTTTTCCTAGAGCAAACTACACTTTGGGGAGATAACTATAATTTTTCGCAATATGTGATGCCATACGAGCAAACTGGAGACGGCACAATTACTTTCAAGGTGCCTCTGTCACTAGGAGTTGGCAGCGTAAAAATTGGGATGGTTAGCACCGTGCCAGGCACTTTCACACGGATTTTGTAATTGTGTTATAATAAAAATAGTTATACGCCACGCTTGCGGTTTAAGGCGGTGATACCAACTTAAACGAGCGAGGTCTTATGCGGAGAGCAACCACACCAACCCACACATTTACCTTTCCGGAGACGGTTGGGGTAGGTAGTGTGACTAGCATTCTAATATCTTATTCTCAACGAGGCAGAAATATCTTAGAAAAAACTTTAGATGATGTAATTATTGATACTGAAAATAATGCTTTCAATGTAAAACTAACACAAACAGAGACAGATTTATTCGCGCCAGGCAAAGCATTGGTGCAAGTAAGAGTTAAAACAAACGATGCTGCATTAGCGAGCCAAATGATATGGCTGACTATTAAACCGGTGCTAAATTCGGAGGTTATGTGATGGTAGATAAGACTAATTTTAGTATCTCGCCAGATAACAATACGGAGAGTTTTAATGTTGCACCAGATGATAGCGAAGAATCCTTTATTGTGGGCTTTGGAGAGGTGACAAACATTGGCGGCGGCGGTACAAGTAATTTTAATAATCTAACCAATAGGCCAAAATATGACAGTACATTAATGAGCGGGGATACCAATATCCCTAAGGTGCCTACTCAAACGTCAGACTTGACGAATGATTCTGAATTTCAAACTGCCACAGAGGTGAATGGTGCGATCAGCGAGGCTATTAGTGAGATTGTCATCCCGACAGTTAATGACGGGACTCTGACTATTAATCAAAATAATGCGAATAAAGGGACATTTAAGGCCAACGATTCAAACGATGTTACAGTTGAGCTTACTGATACTACTTACTCAGATTTTACTGGAACAGATGGGCAAACGGCCGGATCTGCTGGTTTAGTACCGGCTCCGACAACTGCCGATACAGACAAATTCTTAAAAAGCGATGGGACTTGGGACACAGCTGGCGGCGGCGTAACACCGGTGCAAACAACTGGTACAAGCGAAACAGATGTTATGAGTCAAAACGCCGTTACGTCCATGGTATTCGCGGATCCTGCAACATGTGAAAAAGTAAAAATTGGTGCAGGAGCGAGCGTATCTGCTCATAGTTATAATATGGCTATTGGGCATAATGCGTCTGCAAATGGCACAGAAAGTACAGCAATAGGCGAAAGTGCAAAAGCAAGGGGTAGTGGTACTGCCATAGGCCGTAATGCACAGGCCGGAACGGCCACTGCTCATAGCTCTAGCGTAGCAATAGGCGATAATTCGTATGTTGGTGGCGACCATGATACTGCTGTTGGAGCTAGCTCAAATGTAATTAATTCGTATTCAACAGCTGTCGGTAATAGTGCTAGAGCAAGAAGCGAGAGAAGTTTGGCACTTGGAGCAAGTGCAACCGTAGAGAATAGCCCAGCTATGGCTTATAGTGTGGCTCTTGGTGCAAATTCTGTAACAACACGAGCAGGCGAGGTTAATATTGGCACTGGTGTTAATAACTATGGTTACAATTCAACCCCATATCGGGTAATTGGTGGTGTCTATGATGGACAACTCGCTCAAGACGCTGCAACAGTATCTCAAGTGAATGCTACGATTGATGCTATTAACGCTGCGCTTTCGACTAACATACCGCATATAGGAGCATAAAATGGATGCCGGAGTATTTATTTCTGGGGTACTAGGATCAGCAGGAGTATTTAGTCTAATTCAATTCTTTGTGACTCGTCACGATCGTAAAACTGATAATCTAGCTGGAATCAAAAAAGAGCTTGATAGTATCAAGACAAGTCAGCTTGAGACAAACATTAGGGTTACGAGAATGGAGCTGACGAATCTGATGCAGAATGATCCCGATAACCTAGATGCTATCTTACAAGTCGCAGAAACCTATTTTATCGAAATGGACGGGAATGCCTATGCACATGCAATGTTTGAAAACTGGGCAAATAAGCATGGCGTGGCGATCGGATGGTTACCTAAATTAAAGAAAGGAGCTAAAAATGGCACAAAACATTCAGCCAATTAAGGCACCAAAAACAATAACCCGGAAACTATCAATAGCTGTGGGGCTTTTAGCTTTCGCAGCATTTATTATTCAGGGGTTGGGGACGACTTGGGGTTTCCAGGCGGTGAGCGAACAGATAACACAAACATTCTTATTAGTAAGCGGCGCAATTAATCTATTTTTCTTAGGCTCAACAACTCAAAAAGAGATAGAGGAGAAGAAAGATGGCAGCTAGTAAAGCAAGAAAATGGTTTATTAATAATCTTGAATGGCTAGTATTAGTTTTTACTGCTCTTGTATGTTTAGGTTTTCTGCTGGCCGGAAAACCGGCCGGAGACGGCAGCATAACTTTAGATGGTAAAGAAGCCCAGATTGAAAACTACACAGAGGAGTTTATTTCTGAATCACAAAAGGCTCTGAATCGTATTATGAATGAGGATGCGCCTACTGATCAAGAAATAGTCGAGGAATATGACGTAGATGAGGTTGGTCTTGGCTTTCACACTACGCTAGAGGAAATACTTGCAAGGCGCTTGCCAGATGGTGACAATGATAATGGCAAAGGATGGCAATGCTCTAAATATACCGCCTATCTAGCGACTGGTAAGAGAGAATATTCGGCAGCGCATCCAGATTATGGCCCAGTGAATGGAAAAGACATAGCGAGCTGGCTCGTTAAAAACTACGGATTTAAGTATATTGATTCACCGGTGCCTGGCGCTATTGGATCCGCCGGCTTTGATACAAAATATGGCCACACCGCCATGTATGTAGGCGATGGTTATGTGAATGATGCAAATTATAAACCTTTGACTGTCTATACTCATCCTGACGTAATTGCTAATTATGTATGGGTTGTGCCTGGGAATTACGAGCCAACCCCACCTCAACCAGCTCCTGCCCCTACACCTGCGCCGGTGACCACTTGTAAAACCATCAAAGTCGCAAAAGGCGATACGATGGGAGCCATTATGAAACGCTGTAAAGGCTCTATAACTTGGGGGCAGGCCATGAATGAATATGCTGATCGGTGGATATCTCAAAAGACTGGCAAATCGGTCTATTATGGTTGGAGTCACGGATCAGGATATGGATTAATAGCTGGAGATGTTATTGAATTTAATAATTAAAGAAAGGAAAGAAAATGACTAATCCAAATAACATAGTAAGAGTAAGGGCAAGGAACGGCGGCCGAGCTAGTGTCTATGAAGCAAATGGTTGGGCTCAGGCTTATTCTGCTGGCCTTGTAGAGGGAAATGGGGTTATTCAAGACACCCCAGCTGATATGAATGTCTTAGTTGGCGGCTCGCCATCTAAACCAGATGTGATTCTAGCGGAGAATCCGAGTGGTTATCGTATTGCGCTAGATATTATTGGACAACAGCCTATCGCTATTACTACACCGGCCTCAAACAGCCGTATAAGCGCTATTGTGGCCTATACAGATGATTTATCGTTAGCTACCACAGAAGATACCGTCACGGGCTCTCCAGCGTCTTGTGGGCTTATTGTAGTGAATGGTACGGCAGCTAATTCACCGGTGCCACCGACTGACGCTCAGATTAGAACAGCTATTACTGCGGATGGAGCGACTGGCTCGCAGGCGGCGTATTGTGTGATTGCTACTATCTTAGTAGCCAGCAATACAACAGTTATCTCTAATAGTTTAATTACTATTAATAATGTATCTCTAACTGGCTCAAATATAATTGAATCGGCTAATATCAAACCTGCCTCAGTAAAAGCAGCGAACATAGACTTTACTACTTTTGGAGAGAATTATACCTCTACTGAGCAGGATACTGGCTTTACTTGGGTTGATGGCTCGAAGATCTACAAAAAGACCATTGATTTCGGGGCTATGCCAAATACTGGTAATAAGAGAGTCAATCATAATATCAGCAATTTAAGCTGGGTTGTAAAAGTTGAGGGCATGGCTTACAGACCGCTTGATGGATCCAGATTCACGCTTCCATATCCATCAAATGATGCCGGCTATTCTATGAATCTAACCGTCACGCAAACCGAAATTATAGTCGGTGCTGGGATTGATAGAACTGATCTTACTCAATCATTTATAACGGTCTATTATACTAAGTCGAGTTAGTTGCATTTTGTAACCGACTGTGGTATAATCGCCTTAGGCAAACAAATGAAGATTCGACTGACGCAACTAGCGGTCGGATTTTTATACTTCTAGTTGCGCTGAATCTAGGTTTCTATACAAATGCGCAGTTGTGTAGAAACATGTAATATTAATTAAGACGCCCTATTATCTAGTAGTAGGTTTAATAGGCATGCAAGGAGGTATTTATGCTGTCAAATGGAGAAAAAAACGTAACGTTAAAACGTTTATTTTCTTATAAAGAAAATAACGTTAAACGTTATAACGTTAGGGGCTATTCAACCGCTAAAGCTTTGGTGGTAAAGTTTGAAAAGATAGGATGCACGGACGCTAGTAAATGCCTTAGTTATTTTATAAAGTGTTCGCAATCTTTATCTGAAGCTGTAATCTGGGATATATTTGAAAAGGCTTCTAATGATCCATCAATTAATTCACCTATTAAGTATTTTATTGCTGCTTGTCGGAATCAGATGAGTATGAGGTAATTATTCGTTTTCTCCTTTTGTAGCAAGAAAGGAGAAATAACAATGAAGATCTCTGAGGCTTTTGACCTCTATAAGACAAATTATATGTTTTACCAGCATCGCTCAAAGCGAATATTGGAAAACCATGAATATGTGAAACATAGGCTGGTTAAAATAGTAGGCGACAAGCCAATTAACAAATTAAACATGGATGATGTGCAGCTCTGGGCCACTAAGAGTCTTGAGGGCAGGCAATGGAACACCGTGAGGAATGATATTTGTCGGCTTAGATCAGTATTAAAATACTTGAATAATAGAGACATAAGATGCTTGAATCCTGAGCTAATACCGGTACCGAAAAGGCAGGATGTGACTCGTGACTTTCTCACGGCCGATGAGGTGGCCTGCATGGTGGAAAACGCGTGCAATTTAAGGGCCAAGTTTATTATTTCTTTGCTTTATTCATCCGGCATCCGGTTATCGGAACTGTTATCGCTAAATAAGGATGATATTATAGATCGGCATTTCCAAGTAGTGGGGAAAGGTGGAAAACTTAGACTTTGTTTTATTGATGAGCGCACAGAAGAATATATGCGGCGATATTTAGCCAGCCGCAATGATAACTGCGAGGCTTTAGTTGTGAATAGGGTGACTAAAGTAAGGATGACTGCAACAAACGTCCAATATTTAGTAAAAAATGCGGCCAGGATGGCCGGAATAGATAAACATGTAACGCCGCATATTCTTAGACATTCATTTGCAACTAATTTTATCGAAAACAATGGGAATATTAGATATCTTTGCACGATGCTCGGCCATAGATCCGTCAGTACAACTATGATTTATACACATGTTGTGGATAAGTCTTTAGAGGAACAATACAATTTATACCACTCATTTTGATATTGACAAATTAAGCATAAAGGGTTATAATGAAAGTATCAAAAAGTTGAACTTTAATAAATCGTCATCGTAACTCGATTAAAAATGGTGGAGTGTAGGAGACTCGAACTCCTGACCTTCTGTATGCCATACAGACGCTCTAGCCAACTGAGCTAACACCCCATTTTTATATACGTCGGGACTAGCATAATGCCATAGAAGCGCTCTAGTAGAGGATAGAATTACAGAGCCCGGGCCAAAACTAACTGATGTATTTAGATGATCGAGACTTTATTTAATAAAGTCGATTTTTTGATAAGGAGGTCGAATCTTCATTTGTTTGCCTGAATGATTGATTCGGCAGAACTTTAACAATTTAATCATCACCAAGCACAAGTTTATCGGTCTAGTGTTGGGGAGCCTTAATTTTTTGCATAAACCCTCGAAATATAGCTTTACGCTAATTATCTTAAAATTAAATCTACTTTTTTTCTTTTACCATCTCCCCAGCGCCAGGCCGATAAATAGAAAAACAAAAAGGAGGATATATGAAAAAACTGATAGCAATAGTAATGATTGTCTTAGCCATAATAATGGTCGGGATAGTTGGACAATCTGATTATGAAAATGAAACTATCGAAGCAACGCACACTAGAAAAATAGTGTTGCCATAATTAATATTAGGTGCAAGTGTGACCGACTGTACAAAAGTGAGAGTTATGTTGATGCCCACCCTTACCTAGCTCTCACTTTCGTGCAGTTAGCTGCACGAGCACATATTGGTGGCCTAACTCCAGTTAATAATAAACTTCACACTCGTATGTAACCATTATTCAAGGCCACCAATTTTAAGGAGGAGAATGAAAATCAAAGTCAAATATGATTTGCTCGTGCAAACAGAATCTATATGTGGTCCATTCATATTCATTAAGGATGGAAATAAGATTAGAAATCTGGAGGCTAAATGGTGATGACAGAGAAGAAGCTCAAAACCGTCAATATAAAGGGTAAGGAATATGTTGAGGTTAATGAGCGAGTAAAATATTTTATCGCTACTTATACTGGATGGAGCATAGAAACCGAGATGATCTCGAACGTTAATGGTGTATGCGTATTCAAAGCTACGATTAAGGATGAAACTGGCCGCGTCATTTCTACCGGTCACGCTTATGAGAAAGAGGATAGCAATTACATCAATCAAACCTCGTATGTAGAGAACTGCGAGACATCTGCGGTCGGTAGGGCTCTAGGATTCTTAGGAATCGGAATCGATACGTCCATAGCTAGTAGCGATGAGGTGACGAATGCGATCAATAATCAGGAAAAAACTGGTAATAAAATTGATTTTAAGCAAGTAAGAGAGAAAATCAACGAAATTACGGATCCAGGCGAGTTGGTGAAATATTGGATGAGTCTTAAGCTCACTGACAAGCAAGCGAACATACTAAAATCTGATTTCACTAAGCGAAAAGAAAAGATTGGGGGTGGAAAATGACAGCCTGGAGTGATGAGCCGACAGAGGGCCAGTTAAATACTCTGTTTAGATACTTTAAGTGGGAAATGGAAAGAGAAAAAGCTTTGCAAGCTTTGGTTTATTTGCAAAATATCGCCACTAGAAGCGATGTTAGTAGAGAGATACAAAGAGTCAAGGCTTTGAAAGAGAAACATGCCCTAACCGAAGCTAAATGCTTAGAGGGCGAGATTTGGGAGGGATTTGAATATGACCGAGGCTGAATTACAATCCAATGTTGCCTTGTACATTAAAATGAAATACCCCGATGTTTTATTTCATAGCGATTTTGGTAGCGGGGTAAAATTAAAACCTTGGCAGGCAAAGGCTCAGAGAATACAGAATGGCGGCCGGAGAGCATGGCCAGATATGTTTATTGCTGAGCCTCGTCCAAGGTGTATAGATGGGGGCTGGAAATATGAGTGGTATGGATTGTTTATTGAACTGAAAAAGGCTGGCACCAGATTAAAGAAAAAGAATGGCGAATGGGCCAGTTTCCATATCGCAGAACAGTACGATGTTTTAGATCGTTTGGAGTTTTTAGGGTATAAAGCTAGTTTTGCGGTAGGTTTTGACGAAGCAGTAAAGATTATTGATGAATACTTAGGAGATAAATAGAAATGATAAGCGAAGCAGAACAGCATAAACTTAACAAAATAATGGGCGGGTATAAAGCAGCGGAAACGAATAAGCAAAAATACGGGAAAAATTTCTATGCGATGATTGGCAGCAAAGGCGGTCAAAAGACGAATACTAAGCCCAAAGGATTCGCAGCGATGACACCGGAAAAGCGTAGAGAAGCTGGCCGAAAAGGCGGGAGTAAATCTAGTCGTGCTGGCGTACTCAATGGGGTTGATAAAACTAAACATTATCTTTGGCACCCAGATGATGGAAAGGTAGCAAAATGAGTAGTTTTAGGGATAGATTCGGAGGCCTTAGCGTAGCGCAGGCTAAAGAACTGAATGATGCGGCCAAATGGTTTTGTGATCATGAAATAACAAGCGAAAGTGAGGGAGAATGAGAGAGCGCCAAGTATTAGAATGTATTTCTAAAGTCGCCATTATGGAATTTAGTAAGACGCAGGATACATGGTGGAAAGAATTGGCAGAAAAGGTTGAGGAAAAAGCGAATAAGAAAAGGTGGTGGCAGAAATGAAAAGTAATATAGACGTGGTTTATTTTGTGAAAGAATCCTCGATTAATGAAGAGTTGAGGTATTCACTTAGATCTGTAGAGAAAAACTGGCCGTATCGCTACATTTGGTTTTGTGGTGGCCGGCCGGATGGTTTAATGCCGGATAAATTATTTAGATTCAAGCAACTAGGGCTAAATAAATGGGAAAAGGTGCGGAATAGTATTATTGCAGCGTGCGAGAATGAGGAGATATCAGAGGATTTTTGGCTATTTAATGACGATTTCTTTATTATGAAACCCCATAAGAAAGTAGAGCCTCTATATAACGGTCAGATAATTGACTATATAGAACAGATAAAAAGGAAACATGCTGGCTCTCATTCTGAATATACGGTTAAATTATTGGGGACAATAAAAGCTCTGGAAAAGGAGGGGCTCTCTACGCTCAATTATGAGGTGCATAAACCGATGCTGATAAATAAGGAAAAAGCTCTGGAGATTCTGACAAAGTTTTCGGGAGTTTCTGGTTTTAGGAGCCTATACGGTAATTACTGGAAGATTGGCGGCGTAGATCGCCATGATATGAAAATTAAGGGATTAGGTGAATCAGATTGGAAAGATTGGGATTTTCTCTCTACGGCTGACAATAGCTTTAGAGATGGGGAGGTCGGCAGATATATTAGAAAAACATTCACGGAAAGGAGTAGGTTTGAGATATGAGTAATATATCAGAACTCAAGTTTGATGACAAAAACTTTAATAAGCATACTGAGTATGGTATGAGTTTATTAGAAAAGTCACTTAGAGAGAACGGCGCTGGCCGGTCTATTTTAATTGATAAAGATAACAATATTATCGCCGGGAATGGAATTGTGGAAGCGGCTGGATCGGTAGGGCTTGAGAAAGTCAAGATCGTAGAAACTAGCGGCGATGAGATTATAGCGGTTAAACGTACGGATATCGCTCTTGATTCGGAACAAGGGAGGAAGATGGCGCTGGCGGATAATGCTACTGCGGCAGCCGATCTTGAATGGAATGAGGGTATTTTGGCAGCAGAAACAGATAAATACGGTATAAATACAGATGATTGGGGTGTAGATCTAGCTAAGAAAAAGTCGATAAAAGATGAAAAAGATTTGGACAATAATCCGCCAACAATAGTTACCTCATTTATAACTTTTGATTACTCTGATGAGATTGAATTAAAGATTACGGATGAAACTGCATCGAATTTAATGAGAGAAATGTTGGCTTATAGAGATGAGCATGGGAATTATGATGGGTTCTGGGATGAAAGGTTGAAAAATGAATAAAAAGTATATTTGTTGGGCTTTGTTTGATTCGGAAACTGGTGATTATATGTCGGCGGTCCATCACTATTTTGAGGATAAAATCGATGTTTATGGCGTAGGTTTGTCGCATTATGGTAAGAATACTGATCATTATGTGAATTTTAATTTAGCTGATTTTAGTGAGCTATTCGGGGGGGGCAATATTGGGGAAAAGTTATTAAAGATATTGCCAAGACCGGATATCATTGTCGCGAGCCCACCGTGTGAATCGTGGTCGCACATGACATCGATCAATAATGGGAATATTCATTGGAAAAGGTATGCTTCTAAATTGTTTCCAGAGAATAAAATTTTCCAGTTGCAGGATGTAGATGTGCAAACTGGATTCGTTAAGAATAATGGTATAAAAACATTCTATACGAGAGTTAATGGTGAATTGTGCCACCAGAATACTTGGGAAATAATAAAGAAAACTAGGCCAAAGGTATTTATGGTGGAAAATCCTGATAACTATTCTTGGGAGTACATTCATAAATATATTGCTGGGGGAATACCGAAGATTCACATGAATAATCTAGTTTATTCTGCGTATGAGCCAGAGAGGTTTAGTCCAAAGAAAGAAATATTTGGAAGCAATATAAAGTTAAAGCTGAAGAATTATGGGATCTATAAGAATGGCAATTCAATAAAGGCAACTTGTGACAAGAACGGATTTATTAGCAAAGATTATGGGACTAGAAGCAAAATCCCGGAGTTGGCGTTAAAAGATTTCTTTGAGCAAGCAATAGATTATATCGAAAAAGGTGGCCATGAAAGTTAAATTGCCGGCTGAGATAGAAATATTAAAAGATGGGCCACATAAGAGAGATTTGATAAAGCATTATAAGAGAGAATTAAAAAGAAATGCTGGAAATAGACGAGAAAAAGACTAAAAACTACACTTATGATGATTGGCTTGATTATTTTCGCACTGTACCAACGAGGGATTTTTTAGAATCTAAGAAAAAGTTGGCAGAAATATTGCCAGTTGAGGGATTTGCGGCTGCGAGTCGCTGGATCGAGATTATACAAAACCCATCTAAGATGGACAAACTCTATTCGGCTAGGCTCAAGGCTAAATCTGAGGCTGATATTATGCAGATTGCGGTTGGGGATGATGACGAGGCCTTTTACGAGGCTCTGATTCGGGAAAATGTCACTCAGCTTAATACGTCAAACATCAGTCAGCAAGAGGTGGCCAGGCTAACCCAAAATATTAATATTTTTAGAAAGGAGTTACGAGACATTCGCAGCCGGAAGCCAAAAAAAGGCACCGTACTCGAAAAAGTATTGGAAAAAGCAGCAATACCGCCAAAATCTAAGAAAACAGAGAAAAAGCAGGCCTCTAAAACGCGCTCTAAGGCCGCTGTAAAGAAAAAGACGAGTAAAGTATCGTCTGGAAAGGTGAAGAATGAAACTGCGAAATCGTAAAACGGGGGAGATAATAGAATTTGACGCCATACTCCCAGTAAAAGATGTCTTGGGCGACAGCGTGGCACATCTCGAATATGACTCTCTCTCCAAATTTAACGAGGAGTGGGAAGATTACGAAGAACTGAAAGAGTATTGGTATATTTATGCTGATGGCGACATCTACAAAGATGTGCAAGACGATGTTAGAAAAGACAATGGATGTAAAGAAATCGGTAACTACTTTTCATCAAGAGAGGAAGCCGAGAAGGCAATGGAAAAGCTCAAGGCTTGGAAACGGTTGAAAGATAATTGTTTTAAGATTAAAGGTTGGAAATTTACACCAGATATAAAACAGATACAAGGAAATTATGTAAAGATTGAAGCTGAAATCCCACAGATTTTAATCAATGAAAAAGATATTGACTTGCTTTTCGGAGGTGAAGAATGAGCCTAGACCAAGCAATTAAGCACGGCAAGGAGCATCGCAAGCCGTATCATGGCAGTAAAGCGGTTGATGCTTGGTGTCGAAATCATAATTACTGCTGGGTTTGCAGAAAAAATAGACTGCACAAAAAGTTAGTCGAGCAGATAAAGGTTAAAGATGAATTAGGAGGTAAGAAATGAAAGCCGTCGCATGGGGGGTCGGAATGCCCACAAGCGTAAGGCAAGCGATGAAGCGGCTGTCGGATGAAAACTACAATTACCCGAATGCCGATTGTATATATGATGATATAAGGCTGCTTGACCGAGAAATAGGCCAGATTCTAAAAGAGGGCGTTATTTGTAAGAGTTATAGAAAAGAGGTGAAAAATGACTGAATACTGCGAGGTAGAGGGAAAGATTAAATTTCCTAATCAGCAAGAAGCATACAACCATGGCCGCCATGTGAAAAACCGTAGCGGCGGGAATATACGAGTCTATAAATGTAGTTTTTGTCATTTTTATCACATGACTGCTCAGCGTGATAGGTATGGGAAAAAGAGAAGATTACATAAAAAGGGAAAATAATGAAGCCGAATCAGATACCACGTATTGATATCTATCAGCCTGGCGATATAACCAAGGCAGAGCTATTATTTGAGCTTTTAGAAGAATATGGGATGACATTTTTGCCCTGGCAGAAGCTAGTATTAGAGCGATGGCTGGCAGAGGATGATGCCGGCAAGTTTGTCAATTTGGATTGTGGCCTATCTGTACCGCGGCAGAATGGCAAGACTGAGATACTTGTAGCTCGGATCATTTATGGGATTATATTTAGAAAAGCAGAGGGGCTATTTACGGCTCAGAAACAAAAGACGGCGGATGTGGTGCGCCGCAGAGTACAAGATTTCTTTTATGAGAATCAGTATGAGGAGATTTTTAATTTACTGACACCTCAATTTCGCAGGAAGCCGAGAAACTATGATTATTTGGAGTTTGTAAATGGCGCTCGATACTCATTTAATACTAGGACTAGGCTTGGCGGTCTTGGTACAACCAATGACGATCTAATCTGTGATGAGGCGGCAGATATGACAGATGATCACCAGGCCACGCTGTTACCAACTATTTCGGCCGCTAAATCAAAGAATCCTCAAGTTATCTATGCAGGAACACCGCCAATGGCGATGACAGTGGGCGAGGTATTTGGCCGTATTAGAAAGCAAATAATGACCGGTAAAGCAGGCTGTTGGACGGAATGGAGCGTAGAGCGGATGACAGACAAAAATGATATCAAAGCGTGGTATGATACTAACCCCAGTCTCGATACTTTCTTACTCAGAAACGCGATCGAGGCAGAGGCTAGAAGCTTAGCAAGCGATGATTTCAATAGAATGAGACTAGGATGGTGGAGTGGTGTAGAGGATAAGAGAGCGATTCAACAGAAAGAATGGGATGCTCTATATACGGAAAAGCCAGACTTTGATGACGAGTTTCGGCCGGTGTATGCGGTGAAATTCGCACCGGATCGGACCGAGTATTCTTTAGTAGTAGCGCAGCCATTAAAGAACGGCCGGATTCATGTAGAGATTGTAATGCAGCGCCCTATGTCTGAGGGTTGGGCTAGACTTTCAAAATGGCTTATAGATCGCTGGCGTAACTCGGCTAAGATTATTATTGATGGGGCCACCGGCCAATCTATCCTTTATGAAGAATTGACCAGGGCCGGTGTAGCGATTAAGAAGATTATTCAACCGAATATGAAAGAGATTGTGGCAGCACACCAATTTATGTATGATGCTATCCAGAAAGGGGAGCTTAGTCACTACAACCAACCGCTTTTGAATCAGACTGTTAGAGTCACCAAGATGAGGCAAATGGGGAGATATGGAGGCTTTGGCTGGGAGTCTATGAGTAAAAACATGAATACTAGCGCTTTAGACGCGGCCACATTCGCATTTTGGGGGCAGAAAGTCTTTGCTAAGAAAGTAGCTTCTGGTG
>JAEIGA010002942.1_pt1 | contig 26845 bp, 21 predicted proteins | sample 9270691 | NCBI WGS metagenome assembly JAEIGA01 (sample SAMN17057246, study PRJNA624740) | gut metagenome | biome: biome; isolation source: fecal sample | host: Bos grunniens | place: China: Xizang | collected 2019 | reverse complement strand
TATGGAGCAATAACCTTCATAAAATTTCTCTCTCCCGTACGACCCTCATAGTGGTCAGTAATGGCGATAACATCCAGACCATCCCTCCACGCCTCTATAACACGACCGTTAGGATTTACTTGACCATCAGAGTATGATGTGTGGATATGGAAATCACCCTTGTAGCAGGTAAATCCCTTTACCTGAGGAATGACAATCTCCGTACGACGAGCAGTTGCCTCATTAAAGGTTCTGACAGCGTGAGGAATACTCGTCTGCGCAACGGCTACTGATCCGACAGTCGCCAACGCCAATGTAAATGTTAAAAATCTCTTCATGGTATTATTAGGTTTTAAGTTATTTAAGCGATACTGTTGGATGCTCACCTGCGCCGTACCACATATTGAGCACTGTGCACTCTATTGGTTTGCCGACCTTTACCGGTATGATTGTTGAAGAGTGTGGGCGCAAAATAACCGGGCTGGTCTTACCGATGCGCAGTGTATAAGGAAGTGATGTATTGTTAGTTAGCATCACTCGCTGACTCTTTTTCTTCTTATCTACTGACAACTTTTTTGTTGTAATAGATGCCTCAAAAAACTGTTTTAGAAGCTTCTCTTCGCCACCTATAGTTCCAAAAGAGTAGCAGAGTGTGCGGTGCGCCTCTAACGCCTCACGAATACTCTCTAAGGTACACTCCTTTGCAAAGATTAGAGTCATATTGCGCAGATGACCATTCTGACGATACTGCTGAGCAGTTGTCGCGTGAATATCTGTGTTAGATGTCATAAACAGCTTGTGCTTAGCGGCTGTGTTAAACGCTCCAGGGTAGAAGTAGGCTCCATTCATCAGCTCAATACCATCAACAAGCCCCTCGGCATAGACCGCCTCCTCAAACTTTGTCATGTCGAGCGTTGCATGTCGCCAACCTGGGTGGTTGTGCATAATGAGCGCACCCTGAGCTCGGGCATTGCGGATGCTCTGCACAGCGTCATAGTCATAAATCACGCTGTTATCAGTGGTAAAGAGGGCGTTAAAGTGACCCTGTGTCTTTGCATCACCCGTAAGCTCAACACCAGGAATGACAAGCAGTCCGAAGTCTCCTGCCAACTTTGTCGCGCTCTTGACAGCCTTGACTGCGCTTGAACTCTTCTTTAGCCTTACACTCTCAGGGGTAGGCTGCCCCTCAGTATCAGCAACGGGACGAATAGACATATGCTCTGTTGCAGCAATAACATCCAAGCCATCACTCCACGCCTCCTCTAAACGACCCTTGATATTTACCACACCGTCAGTAAGGGTGCTATGAATATGTAAATCTGCCTTGTATGGGATGTAGCCATTGATAGTCGGCAGCGTAATCTCATTGCGGACTAGGCGAATATAACCCACCGGAAGAAGGGTTTGCGGCTCTGTAAGGCTCTGATGACGAGTTGTATACTCTTGCGCCACGGCTGACAGAGTTATAAACAGTGCCGAGAATAAAAATAGTGCTCTTTTCATAGTTTTAAGTTGTTTATTAGGTTTCAATTTTGGGTTATGCCCACATTAGGCATAATACAAAGATAGTCAAGAAATATCAAAATCGCAAATCTCTCCATCTGCACGGGTCAAGGCCGTTAAGAAAATCTTGTTTCAAAATGAGTTTTTTACGCTAAAATTTACTATCTTTGCGAATCAGACGCACGCGTATGCGCATTATGAGCGCGTAAGGAGTTGAAAAACAGAGAAAAAACAACAAAAGAAAACTATACAACTATGGATTACAATTTTAGAGAAATCGAGGCCAAATGGCAAAAAGAGTGGAAAGAGCGCGACATCTACCGCGTAGAGGTAGACCCTTCGCGCCCAAAATTCTATGTACTTGACATGTTCCCATACCCATCAGGTGCGGGTCTGCACGTGGGTCACCCGCTGGGATACATCGCATCGGACATCTACTCACGCTACAAGCGTCTTTGTGGTTACAATGTCCTCCACCCAATGGGATACGATGCCTTTGGTCTGCCTGCTGAGCAGTATGCTATCCAGACTGGTCAGCACCCTGCAGTAACTACCGAAAAGAATATTGCTCGCTACCGTGAGCAGCTCGATAATATCGGATTCTGCTATGACTGGAATCGTGAGGTACGCACCTGCGACCCTGAGTACTACAAGTGGACCCAGTGGGCATTTATCCAGATGTTTGGCCACTACTACGACCGCAAGCAGCAGAAGGCTATGCCTATTGAGAGCCTCGTTGCACACTTCGAGGCGCACGGTACTGAGGGCGTGGATGCCGCTTGCAGCAACTGCTTAAACTTCACTGCCCAGCAGTGGGCTGAGATGGACGAGGAGCAGAAGGAGCAGGTGTTGCAGAACTATCGCCTCGCCTTCCGCGCCGACACCATGGTAAACTGGTGTCCAAAGTTGGGTACAGTGCTTGCCAATGACGAGGTTAAGGATGGTCTCTCTGTTCGTGGCGGCTACCCAGTAGAGCAGAAGAAGATGAAGCAGTGGTCTCTGCGCGTTACAGCCTATGCACAGCGTATGCTTGACGGCCTTGATGCTCTTGAGTGGAGCGACTCGCTTAAGGAGATTCAGCGTAACTGGATTGGTCGCTCAGAGGGTGCGCAGGTATTCTTTGATGCACAGATGGCAGATGGCTCTGTTCGCAAGCTTGAGATTTTTACCACACGCCCTGATACTATCTTCGGCGTCACATTTATGGTTGTAGCTCCGGAGCACGAGTGGCTCTCAGATATGACTACAGCGGAGCAGAAGGCTGCCGTAGAGGAGTATCTTGAGCAGACAAAGAAGCGTTCTGAGCGTGAGCGTATCTCTGAGACTAAGCGTGTGAGTGGTGTATTTACCGGTGCTTATGCCGTAAATCCATTTACCGGCAAGCAGATTCCGATCTACGCCTCTGACTATGTACTTGCAGGCTATGGTACTGGTGCTATTATGGCTGTTCCGGCTCACGACTCACGCGACTACGCCTTTGCGCGTCACTTCGGTCTTGACATTGTTCCTGTAGTTGAGGGTGGTGACCTCTCTGTTGCATCATACGACGCAAAGGAGGGCGCTATGATTAACTCCGACTTCCTCAATGGCACAGATGTTAAGGAGGCTATCTACAAAATGTTTGAGGAGGTTGAGCGTCGCGGTCTTGGTAAGCGACTTGTAAACTACCGCCTGCGTGACGCTATCTTCTCTCGCCAGCGCTACTGGGGTGAGCCATTCCCTATCCGCTATGAGGGCAACATTGCCCGCCCAGCAGCAGAGAGCGAGCTACCAATTACCCTGCCGGCAATCGAGAACTTCGGTCCTACAGAGCAGGGCGAGCCACCATTGGCACGCGTAGAGGGTTGGGAGTTTGAGCTCTCAACAATGCCAGGCTTTGCAGGTTCGTCAGCATACTTCCTCCGCTATATGGACCCACACAACTCTGAGGCGCTTGTATCTAAGGAGGCAAATGAGTACTGGAGAAGTGTAGACCTCTATATCGGCGGTATTGAGCACGCAACAGGCCACCTTATGTACTCACGTTTCTGGAACATGTTCCTCTACGACCTTGGCTATGTTTGCGAGGCAGAGCCTTTCAAGAAGCTCGTAAATCAGGGTATGATTCAGGGTCGCTCTAACTTCGTTTACCGTGTCGTTGGTACCAATAAGTTTGTGTCGTACAACCTTCGTGAGCAGTACCAGACTCAGAAGATTCACGTTGATGTAAATATCGTTAAGAACGACATCCTTGACACCGAGGCGTTCCGCAACTGGATGCCAGAGTTCAACTCTGCTGAGTTTATCCTTGAGGATGGACAGTACATTTGCGGCTGGGAGGTTGAGAAGATGTCAAAGTCTATGTTCAACGTAGTAAACCCTGACTATATCATCGAGCAGTATGGCGCCGACACTCTGCGTATGTACGAGATGTTCCTCGGTCCACTTGAGCAGGCAAAACCATGGGATACCAACGGTATTGATGGTGTACATAAGTTCTTGCGTCGCTTCTGGCGTCTCTTCTTTGACCGCAATGGTGAGTGGGCTGTAAACGATGATAAGGCAACAGAAAAGGAGCTCAAGACCCTACACAAGACCATCAAGAAGGTGCGTGAGGATATTGAGAACTTCTCATTCAACACCTCTGTAGCAGCATTTATGATATGTATCAACGAGTTGGGTGAGTGCCATAAGCGAGAGATTATCGAGCCACTTGCAGTACTCCTCTCTCCATTTGCACCTCACATTACCGAACAGCTTTGGAATATGTTGGGTCACGAGGATACAATCTTCAACGCCGCATATCCAGTTTGCAACGAGGAGTACCTTGTTGAGAGTAACTTTGAGTACCCAGTAATGATTAACGGTAAGTTGCGCCACAAGCAGGTGTACCCGCTGAGTGCAACCCCTGCTGAGCTTCAGGCAGACATCGTTACAAAGCCAGAGGTGCAGCGTTGGCTTGAGGGTGCAACACCAAAGAAGATTATCGTTGTGCCAGGTAAGATTATCAACATCGTAAAGTAATGAAAAAAACTCTGGTCATACTCTTTGCGGCTGTGGTTACATCTGTAGCCACAGCGCAAAAGCCTATCGTCATCTCTACAGCCCACAGTGGGGCCGATGAGATTGTCGAGAATCTGTGGAACAACTCTACCGCTCCGCACTCTAATGGTATTACTACTGATGAGAGCATAAACGAAAAGTTCGAGCTGTTTGATACCACACAGACCGATCTATACATCTACAAGGCAGACCCTACTGTGGCAACAGGTCAAGGTGTGGTGGTTGTTCCAGGTGGTGGCTACCGCAAGGTTTGCATTGAGTATGACGGATTTGCTGTGGCACGATATCTCCGCAGCATTGGCATCACCGCCATTGTTGTAAAGTATCGTCTACCAAATGGGCATAGCGAGGTTCCTCTTGAGGATGCGCAGCAAGCTCTGCGTTATATGCGCGCCAATAGTGCTTCATGGGGTGTAGACCCAAAGCAGGTGGGTATTCTCGGTAGCTCTGCGGGTGGTTATCTTGCAGCGCACGTATCAACAGCGACACCAGACGAAGAGAAGCCAGCATTTGCCATACTCATCTACCCCGTTATCACGGGCTCGACACACAGCACACACCACGGCACATTCTCACATATGCTCGGCAAGGAGCGTACTGCAGTGGAGCAAGAATACCTCTCACTTGAGAACCGCGTAACACCAACTACGCCGCCGACGCTACTGCTGGTTGCCGATGACGACCTAACCGTGCCAACAGTAAGCTCTATGCGCTACTACAAGGCACTTAAATACTACGGCATCCCTGCTGCTATGCACCTATTCCCATCGGGAGGACACGGCTGGGCGGGTCACGATGACTACCGTTATGCCGAGCCTGCAAAGCGTGCTATAGCCGACTGGTTAGAGATTCAAAAAGACCAAAAATAGACCAAATCCTAAAAAACTATGAAAAGATTTTCACTACTAATTCTACTGGCGAGTATTTCCTTAGCCGCATCAGCCCAGAAGAGGGTCGAGGTGTCGCTCAAGGATAGCGGCGCCGATGAACTTGTCCACTACTGGGACAACTCCACCGCTCCACACTCAAACGGCATTACTGAAGATGAGCAGATTCTCAACAGCAAGTTTGATATGGCTCAAACCTCATCTACAGACTTCTACATCTACAAAGCCGATCCAAAGATTGCTACTGGTCAGGGAGTTGTTATTGTTCCAGGTGGTGGATACTACAAGCTCTCGATGAAGTTTGACGGCTTTATGATTGCTCAGTACCTTCGCTCTATAGGCGTTAGTGCAATTGTTGTCAAGTATCGTCTGCCAAATGGACACCGCGAAGTACCTCTTGAGGATGCGCAAGCGGGTCTGCGTTTTATGCGCACCGAGGGTGTAAAGTGGGGTGTAGACCCAAAGCAGGTGGGTATTCTTGGTAGTTCAGCAGGTGGATACCTTGCCGGCCACGCCTCAAATGCGACTCCTGATGATGAGAAGCCTCAGTTCTCAATCATGATCTACTCTGTAGTATCAGGCATGAAGCGCAGCCTTGACCGCGGTACCTTCGGCCTTATGCTCGGTCGTAACAGAACAGATGTAGAGCAGGAGAGCTACTCACTGCAGAACCTTGTAACTCCATCTACCCCACCAGCGCTACTACTGCTTGCAGATGATGATGTAAGAGTAAAGCCTGAGCACTCAATGGCATACTACAAGGCGCTCAAGTACTACGGAATCCGTGCAGCTGTACACTCTTTCCCATCCGGTGGTCACGGCTGGGCAGGTCATGATGAGTGGCGCTATGCTGAGCCTTGTAAGCGTGCCATCAAAGATTGGCTCGAGATTATGCAGAAGGATTACCTAACAAACCTAAATAGATAACCAATGAAAAGAGTTCTATTACTATTAACTTTAGTGGCTTCAACGATGTCACTATCAGCTCAGTCTACAAAGCAGATAGATATTGGAGCCGACGAGATTGTGACCCTATGGGACAACAGTACCGCAAAGTACTCTAACCATATGGAGAAGGACGAGAAGGTTGTATCTAAACGCAAGTTCTACAACACATCTTCTGCAGATCTCTACATCTTCCACCCTAAGACAGAGAACAAGACCGGCGTCTCTATTGTCATCTATCCTGGCGGAAGTTACCGCTATGCAGGTTTCTCCACCCACTTTATCAACTGGTGCAAGGATAACGGCATTACTGCTGCTATGCTTAAGTATCGCGTACCAAATGGGGGTTATAATCAAGCAACCCTTGAGGATGCTACCGGTGCAGTGGAGTATATGCGCACAAATGCTGAGCGCCTTGGCATTGACCCAACAAAGGTGGGCGTTGCAGGTTGCTCTGCCGGTGGTCACCTCGCTGCGTGGGTATCTAACGCTATGGCGGATGACCGCAAGCCAGCCTTTGCAATGCTCTTCTGTGGTTCAATGCTCCGCGATGCATACTATGTAACTATGAGCGCAAATATGAACCTTATGGGCAAGGATGTGACCCCTGCCGAGGCTGAGCAGCTCACTCTGACAAATTTGGTGACAAAGAATACCCCTCCAACGCTGATTTTACTCTGCCACGACGATAATGTTGTGCGCCCATTCAGCTCAACAAAGTACTATACAGCGCTCAAGCGCCACGGCGTACCTGCATCAATGCATATCTACCCATCAGGTGGACACAGTTGGTGGAGCAACCGCAAGTGGGAGTATCGCAATCAGTGGCTCGGAGCCGTAAAGGATTGGTTGGATATTCAAACAGCGCCTAAACAAGGAAAATAGTAGATTATGAGAAAGTTTTTAACCCTTTTTATAGCAGCTATCGCTATACAATCAGCATCAGCACAGAAGGTTGTAACGGTAAAGACCTCTGCCGACGAGATTGTGCACCTCTGGAACAACAGCACAGCCAAGTACTCCAACAATATGGAGAAGGATGAGCTGATCAAGGGAAAGTCTAAGGTTTACAACACCTCTTCAACAGAGCTCTATATCTTCACCCCTGAGAAGGAGAAGGCTACAGGCTACACAGTTGTCATCTACCCAGGTGGCGGCTATCGCTACTTGAGCTTTCCTATCACCTTCCCAGAGTGGTTGCGCGAGAATGGAATTACAGCTGTAGTTGTAAAGTACCGTCTGCCAAACTATGGACACTCAGACGCAATGCTCGAGGATGCAATTGGCGCTATTGACTATATGCGCAATAATGCTGAAAAGTACAACATCGACCCCTATAAGATTGGCGTATGCGGCAACTCTGCCGGTGGACACCTCGCAGCTTGGGTATCAAACATTATGGAGGATGGTAGCAAGCCTCACTTCAGCATCCTTATCTACGGTGCAATGACCCGCAACGAGTACCACAACAGCTACAACGCAAACAAGATTATGTTTGGCCACAATGTTACCCCTGCACAGGTTGACTCAGCCTCTACGCAGGACCTTGTAGGCCCAACAACGCCACCAGCTATTATGTTCCTCTCGGACGATGACGATGTGGTACGTCCTATTGCATCAACATCTTACTACAAGGCACTCAAGCGTTACGGCATCCCTGCCTCTATGCACATCTACCCGTCAGGTGGTCACGGATGGTCAGGCAGACTAAAGTGGGAGTACCGCCAGCAGTGGCTTGACGCTCTGAAGGATTGGTTTGAGGTGCTTAAGGAGAATGACAAAAATAGATAAGCGATGAAAAAACTCTTAATTCTCGTTGCAGCTCTGGCATTTGCCACAACAGCAACAGCACAAACCCTCGCAACGGAGAGTGGTGCCGATGAAGTTATCCGATACTGGGACAACTCCTCTGCTCCACACTCAAACTACGACAGCAAAGCCGAGAAGATTGTTTCAAGCAGTGGTAAGTACAAGGTCTCTCACACTACCGAGACGGTGTTCTACATCTTCAAGCCACAGAGGGCTACCGGTCATAGCCTTGTCATCTTTCCTGGTGGTGGCTATAAGACTGTAAACCTCAACTTCGGTTGGGCAAAGTGGCTTGCCGCTCAGGGTATTACCACAATGGTTGTCAAGTATCGACTTCCAAATGGTCACGCCGAGGTGCCCCTTGAGGATGCCGCTGCGGCCATTGAGTATATGCGTGACAATGCCAACAGACTGGGCATCGATCCTCAGAAGGTTGGCGTGAGTGGTAGCTCAGCAGGTGGACACTTGGCAGCTTGGTCCTCTGTTGTCCTTAAGGGCAACCAGAAGCCAAACTTCGCAGTGTTGCACTACCCTGTCATCAGCGGACATATCTGGACCAACAAACCTCAGTGGAGCACCTTTGAGGAGCTACTTGGCAAATGGCGCACCCCTGAGCAGATAGACAACCACTCTGTAGAGCTACTTGTAGACGGAAACACACCGCCAACACTTATCCTGCACTGCCACGATGACCTTTTGGCTCCAACCATCAACTCTACCCTCTACTACAAGGCACTCAAACACCACGGCGTAAAGGCCTCCTACCACATCTACCCATCAGGTGGACACAGCTGGAAGGACTACAAAAAGCAGTGGACCGAGGCCACAAAGGAGTGGGTTCTTTCATTCTAAATAGTTAACAATCAAAATCTTATAATATTATGAAAAAGTTATTTATTATGATTGCAACAGCAGCAATCGCCATTAGTGCTTCAGCACAGAAGACCATCACCCTTAGCCTTGAGCAGAGTGGTGCAGATGAGATTATCACCAATTTCTGGAACAACAGCAAGGCTCCGCACTCAAACGAGGAGACTCGCGATGAGAAGATTAACGAGCGTCTGCACTTCTCACAGACCTCACAGACCGACTTCTACATCTACAAGGCAGATCCTGCAAAGGCAACTGGTCAGGGTATCGTAGTCCTCCCTGGTGGCGGATACAGCAAGGTTTGTATCGCACATGAGGGTTTTGCTATTGCAAAGTACTACCGCGACCTTGGTATCTCTTGCGTAGTTGTTAAGTACCGTCTGCCAAACCTCGGCCATAAGGAGGTGCCACTTGAGGATGCACAGGCAGCACTTAAGTATATGCGTACAAAGGGTAAGAAGTGGGGCGTAGATCCAGCACAGGTAGGTATCTGCGGTAGCTCTGCAGGTGGTCACCTTGCAGCTTATACCTCAAACTTTACAGAGGATAAGGCTAAACCAGCATTCTCAATTCTCTTCTACCCAGTTATCACCGGCACAACTTGGGCAACTCACCAGAACACCTTCCAGTATCTTCTTGGCAAGAATCGTACTCAGAACGAGCAGTTCTACTACTCTCTTGAGAACCGTGTAACTACAACTACACCTCCAACAATTCTGCTCCTCTCTGATGACGACCTAACTGTTCCACCAATCAGCTCAATCCTCTACTACGAGGCTCTGAAGGCTAACGGTGTCCCTGCAACAATGCACATCTACCCTTCTGGTGGTCACGGCTGGTGCGGTCACGACGAGTTCAAGTATGCTAATGAGTATCAGGATGCACTTGCTGACTTCCTGAAGATTCAGAGCAAGAATGCTGCCGAGGCAAAGGCAAAGAAGTCAAAGAAGTAATAATTGAACGATTAACAGTTTGGTGGGTTTTACAATTAGGTCAAACCCACCATTAACACGAACATCATAAATTTATAAAACACACCTAATGGCAGAAAATTCAATTTTAATGCGTCTTGATGGTCTGAAAATCAAGTACGAGGAGCTTGGTCAGAAGCTCACCGACCCAGAGGTTATTGCAGATGTCAAGGCGTTTGTGCAGTACAACAAGGAGTACCGCGAGCTTGAGCCAATCATTGAGACAGCAGATCGCTACCGCAAGGCTATTGCGGACCTTGCCAATGCCAAGGATATACTTGCAACCGAGAAGGACGAGGATTTCCGCGAGATGGCTCGCATGGAGATTGCCGAGCTGGAGCCTATGATTGCCCAGCTTGAGGAGGAGATTAAGCTGTTGCTTATCCCTAAGGACCCTCAGGACGCAAAGAACGCTGTTCTTGAGATTCGTGGCGGTACTGGTGGCGATGAGGCGGCTCTATTTGCTGGCGATCTTATGCGTATGTACACCAAATACATCGAGGGCAAGGGTTGGAAGTACGAGATTACATCCTTCTCTGACGGCGCAGTTGGTGGCTACAAGGAGGTTATTATGAAGGTTACGGGCAACAATGTCTACGGAACGCTCAAGTATGAGTCTGGTGTTCACCGTGTGCAGCGCGTGCCACAGACCGAGACTCAGGGTCGCGTACACACCTCTGCTGCATCCGTGGCAGTTCTTCCAGAGGCTGACGAGTTTGATGTTGAGGTATCTTGGAACGATATTCGCAAGGATATCTTCTGTGCATCAGGTCCTGGTGGCCAGAGTGTAAACACAACCTACTCAGCTATTCGTCTGACCCACATCCCTACCGGTATTGTTGTGCAGTGTCAGGACCAGAAGTCACAGATTAAGAATACTGAGAAGGCATTTGAGGAGCTTCGTACACGTATCTTCAACCTCGAGTACCAGAAGTACCTTGACGAGATTGCCTCAAAGCGTAAGACCCTCGTATCTACTGGTGACCGTTCGGCAAAGATTCGTACCTACAACTACCCTCAGGGCCGAATTACCGACCACCGTATTAACTACACCATTTACAACCTCAGCGCATTTATGGATGGCGATATTCAGGACTGCATTGACCACCTGATTGTTGCCGAGAATGCCGAGAGACTTAAGGAGCAGGAGCTTGGATAGTATATGGCACGACGACTGCTATTTTTGACGATGTATCTACTGCTGTGGCTCCCTGCCGCAGCAGAGACGGGTCGTGCCCCACTCTATATCGTCAATGGCGTCGTTCGGACAACCGTGTCTGATATTCCTGAGAAGAATATCGAGAAGATAGAGACTCTGCCAGCCGACGAGAGTACTATTGCCAAGTATGGTCAGAAGGCTAATAATGGAGTGGTGCTAATAACCCTATGCTACGACCAGGCAGCCGTTTTCCCAGCGGCGGATAACTTCTCGGAGTATATCGCTACGCAGGTAAAGTGGACAGATAAAGACCCTACAGCACGCTTTGTCATGCGATTTACCGTTGAGGCGGATGGCACAGTTACTGAGGGAAATATCCTGCAATCTACAGATAGACGCTTTGCTAAGCGTGTCCGTAGTGCCGTTGCAGCAGCACCAGTTTGGCGTGCCGCAACAAAGCGCGGAGTGGCCGTTGCAAGCGAACATCTGCTAGCGGTACAGCTACCAAAGGGTAAGAAGCTACCTCGTGAGCCATATATCATTATGCTATGAGAGAGTCCTTTACCCTATACGAGTTGCAGCGCATTATCGGCGCAGCGGTGGAGCAGTTTCTGCCCCTCCCAGTGTGGGTGAGTGCCGAGATTTCGGAGCTTAAGGTAAATAGCTCTGGGCACTGCTATATGGAGCTTGTAGAGCGAGAGCAGAGCCGTGGTTCAGGCAGTAACGCCAAGGCGCAAGCTCGAGCGGTGATTTGGAAGAGCCGCTATCCATATCTTGCAGGCAAGTTTGAGGCCGCTACGGGACGAGTGCTTGCGGCGGCAATGAAGGTACTTGTAGAGGTTACGGTCACACACCACCCCCTCTATGGTCTTAGTCTACAGATTACAGACATAGACCCCTTCTATACTATCGGAGAGGCCGAGCGACAGAGGCAGATAACCATAGACAAACTCAAGAGTGAGGGTGTGTGGGATATGAATCGCAGCATCTCCTTTCCGCGTGTAGTGCAACGTGTGGCAGTTGTCTCAAGTGCTACAGCGGCAGGCTACCGCGACTTTATGCAACAGATAGAGGATAGTCCATATCGTATCTCAACAACTCTCTTTGAGGCGACAATGCAGGGCGATAGTAGCGAGCAGAGCGTTGTAGATGCCCTGATGGCAATCGCCGAGAGGGAGAGTGAGTTTGATGCGGTAGCGATAATTCGCGGAGGTGGTTCTGTTGCAGATTTAGAGTGCTTTAACAGCTACCTTACAGCTCTATGCGTGGCGCAATTTCCACTACCTGTCCTCTCTGGAATTGGTCACGACAAGGATGTGAGCATTGTAGACATGGTGGCAGCAATGCCACTCAAGACCCCTACGGCAGTAGCGGCGTGGATTTGCGACCGAGCTGCGGCATTTGATGGCGAGCTGGAATATTATGCCGTTCTTCTGCGCGAGAGTTGTACAAAAGTAACTCAGACCGCAGGGTTTAGGCTTACTCAACAGTTAGACCTTATAAATCGCGCAGCACAGAGTGCTATTGTACGCCAGAGGGAAAAGTTGGCAGCTTACACCATGATAGTAGAGAACTTTTCGCCGTCAAGACTCCTGAAGCTTGGATATGCAGTGGCAAGGACAGAGGGTGGAAAGGTTGTGCGAACAACAACAGATTGCGCCATAGGCGAGAGAATAACAATAGAGGTTACAGATGGCCATTTTGTGGCCGAAGTGGTTGATAGATATGGCAAAAAAGAGTAGTGTTTCATACAACGAAGCGATGGCAGAGATTGAGCAGATTCTCGCCGACCTTCAGCGCAGCGATTGCGATATTGAGAGCTTGGCTAAGCAGGTTAAGCGCGCCTCTGAGCTGATAGAGGTGTGCCGAAAAAAGCTTCGCAAGGCAGAGTGTGATGTTGAGAAACTTGTTGAATAATGACAATTGTAGGTAAGACAATCCGCTGGGTGTTAAACACCATCCCACGCACTGCATTGCAGCGTGTGGCAGAGTGGGCTGTGCCTGTTGTGGGGCTGCTCTACATCGGCAAGAGGCGAAAATGCCCAATTTGTGGCTGTGAGAAGCGTAAATTCCTCCCATACGGATATGGTAAGGTTAGAGAGGATGCCCTCTGCCCAAAGTGTCTGTCGCTTGAGCGTCACCGACTGTTGTGGCACTATCTAATGAACAACGATAGTGTGCGAGAGAAGATTGAGAGCCTACCTACAATACTTCACATTGCACCTGAGGTCTGCATGATGAAGGAGTTTAAGAGGATTTATAAATCTGCTCCGTATAGCTACATCACCGCCGACCTTTGCAGTCCACTTGCCGATATGCACTTTGATGTGCAGAGTATCCCAATGGAGGATAGTAGCGTAGATATTATTATCTGCAACCACATTTTAGAACACGTAGAGAGCGACAGTCGTGCTCTTAGCGAAATGTACCGTATAATGCGACCAGGAGGGTTTGGTGTTATGCTTGCGCCAGTGGACTACTCGCGCGAGACGACATTTGAGGACGACACGATTACCGACCCTAAAGAGCGAGCAAAGATATTTGGTCAGTACGACCATCGTCGCGTATATGGAAAGGATTACCTCAACCGCCTATCTGCTGCGGGCTTTGAGGCTGAAGAGATAGATTATGCAGCAATGTTTTCGGATTCTGTTCGCACCAAATATAGCTTTGGATGCGACCATCTATATATAGTTAGAAAGTTATGAGTAATGTTTTAGAGAGATACGCCGAGTTTCGCAAGACCATAGCGAGCATGTTCTCTGTCGTCACACAGCAGATGGTAGACGCTGCACTGCAATATGCTGATAAGCATCTTGAGGGGCAAGTTCGCTACGACGGCACTCCGATGCTTGACCACGCCGTAGGAGTAGCAAATATCGTAGCTACAGAGGTTGGGCTTGGTCGTAACTCTACCGTCTCAGCAATTATCCATGATGTTGTCCGCATAGCGGCGCAGGGTGATGACGAGCAGCTGCTTGAGGAGAGACTTGACCAGTGTACAAAACTCTTTGGTCAGGAGGTTGCAGGTATTGTTAGTGGACTTGCCAATATCTCTGAACTAAAGTTTAACACCCACAAGGAGCAGGCATCCTCCTTCCGCGACATGATTGTTGCCTACTCTGAGGACCCACGCGTAATACTCATTAAACTTGCCGACAGACTGGAGGTTATGCGCTCAATTACTATATTCCCAGAGGCAAAACGCAAGAAGAAGAGTTGGGAGAGCATGAACCTCTATGCTCAAATTGCCCACAAGCTCGGACTCTACAACATCAAGAGCGAACTTGAGGACCTTGCCCTTAGTCAGCTTGAGACAGAGTCTTATAACCACATTGTTGGTAAGCTTGCCGAAAGCGAGGCTGAGCGACTTGCCTTTATTGAGCGATTCCTTGAGCCTATACGCAAGGCACTTGATGCAGCAGGGATAAAGTACCACATCAAGAGCCGCACAAAGTCTGTCTACTCTATCTGGAACAAGATGCGAAAGCAGCAGGTTCCTTTTGAGGGTGTCTACGACATCTTCGCCCTGCGAATTATTATCGACTGCGCAAAGGAGCAGGAGAAGGCTCAGTGTTGGTATGTCTACTCAATTGTAAGTGACTTCTACACCCCAAATACAGACCGTATGCGCGACTGGATAACCATACCGAAATCAAACGGCTATGAGAGTCTGCACACAACTGTATCAGCCGGCGAGGGTAAGTGGGTAGAGATTCAGATTCGCACGGAGCGTATGGATGATGTTGCCGAGCTGGGTATTGCTGCCCACTGGCGATACAAGGGTGTCAATCAGGGCGCGCAGACCTCCGAGCAGTGGCTTCAGCGACTGCGCGAACTGATGGACCAGACTAAGGAGGATATTGCCGAGCGCTTTGACGCTAAGCCCGCCTCAGGAGAGATATTTGTCTTTACCCCTAATGGAGATATTCGCAAACTGCCTGAGGGTGCGACAATCCTCGACTTTGCCTTTGACATCCACACCAATCTCGGCTCTACATGCTCAGGCGGTAAGGTCAATGGCAGAGCTGTGCCTATTCGCGAGACGCTCAAAAATGGAGATATTGTAGAGATTCTCTCTCAGAAGAATCAACAACCAAAGGCGGACTGGCTCAACTTTGTTGTAACAACCAAGGCTCGCCAGCGAATTAAAGCCTACATTCGTGAGGAGCAGGCAAAGAATGCCAAGTTGGGTCGTGAGGAGCTTGAGCGCAAGCTAAAGAATTGGAAACTGACAAGCAAGAGTATCGACGAGGTGGTTGCATACCTATGTAAATACTATAAGCAGCGCACCGGTACGGCCCTCTATGAGCTCATAGCCACAGAGAAGATAGACCTATCTGTTGTCAAGGAGGTTATCAGCCGTTGGCTCTCTGGCGAGGCTGACGAAGAGCGTCGCGCGGCAGAGGCAGCAGCAGAGGCAGCACGCCGACAGACGCAAAGTGCATCAAAACCTACAACCTCATCAGATGCACTGATAATTGACGAAGGAATAAATAACATCGTCTACAAGCTTGCCAAGTGCTGCAACCCAATTAAGGGCGATGATATTTTCGGATTTGTGACAATCAATGCGGGCATTACTATCCACCGCTCAGACTGTCCAAATGCAAAGCATATACGCAAGAACTACCCATACCGCATTATGGAGGCTAAGTGGCGCGAGCAGGCACAAGGCTCATTCCGCGTAACGATAGCAATAACCATAAACGACTCGGCAGGAGTGGTAAACCAGATTACAGAGGTTGTCAGCCGCGACCTTAAGCTCAACATCCGCACCATAAACCTCTCTTCACGAGGCGATGGTACGGGCGTGGGAACAATAAGCGTCGAGGTGCCATCAACATCGGTTGTAGATATGCTCCTGCACGCAATTATGCGCGTAAAGGGTGTACAACGAGCCGTCAGAGTGAATAATTAGAAGTAGATTAAACCTAACAATATGAAACGAACCTTAAACTTAATTATCATGATGCTCCTTGCCGTAACAGTTTCGGCGCAGAGCACCTTCACCTCAACCCTCAAGGCTAAGCCAAAAAAGGGGGCGACACTCTACGGTACTGTTGAGTGCAACGGCAAGCCACTCGCTGGTGTGGCTGTATCAGACGGATACCAGATTGTGCTGACAAACAAAAAGGGACAGTACAATATCGTATCTGAGAAGAAGAATGGCAGCGTCTTTATCACCATTCCTCGCGGCTATGAGGCAATGACCGAGGGTAGTGATGTTGTTCCACAGTTCTGGGCAGAGCTGACAGCTGACGCAACAACAGCTGAGCGACACGACTTTGCTCTGCGTGCTATAGACAACGACCGCCACGTGATTGTCGCCGCTGCAGATATCCACATTGCCAACCACCACAACGATCTTGGTAACTTCCGCGATGTCTTTGTGCCTCAACTTAAGGCTGAGATTGAGCAATATCGCAAGGCGGGCATACCTGTCTACACCCTCTGCCTGGGTGACAGCACACACGAGATTTACTGGTACGACTACCTCTATGACATCAGCGACTTCCGCCGTACGCTTGCCGATATTGGCTACCCAACACAGTTCTTTAACACTATGGGTAACCACGACAATGATGGTGCAGTGCCAAATAGCCCAACCGTAGACTTTGACGCAACAGCAAAGTATCGCAAGGCGTTTGGTCCGAGATACTACTCTATAAACATAGGTAAGGTGCACTATGTAATGCTCGACAACATCCACTACATCAACAAGCCTGGAGGCAAGAAGGCTAAGGGAATTGTCGGCTCGCGTAACTACAGCTACGACATCGCCCCTGAGCAGCTCGCTTGGCTTGAGAAGGACCTTGCTCTTGTTACAGACAAAAGCACCCCAATCGTTATCGGTGTACACAGCCCAATCTACCGCTACAAGAATGGTATGAATGGCAAGATTAACATCAACCTTGACGAGCAGAGTGGTAAGGCGCTCACAGCTCTCCTACAGCCATTTAGCAATGTGCACGTTGTCTCTGGTCACGCTCACCGCAACCGCGTAACATACGGAAAGACAGATACGTCACAGCCAGAGCTAAAGAATATCATCGACCACAATATTGTTGCCGTTTCAGGCTCTTTGTGGTACTCATCTGGTTTCGGTGGCCCTATGCTTGGCTCACTTGGCGAACCTGCAGGTTGCAAGATTTTTACAATTGACAATACCGACATTAAGTGGTACTTCAAGCCTACACAGTTCTCGGCAGACAATCAGTTCCGCTGCTTTGACATGAACTCTGTGCGCGACTACTTTGCAAACAATGGCGAGGTTAAAGTCTTTCTTGACCACTTCCCAGCTCGCACAAACTACGCCGAGTGGGAGACTGACAACAGCATCATGGTGCACGTGTGGGACTGGGCACCAGATTGGAAGATTGAGATGACAGAGAACGGCAAACCGCTGACCGTTAAGCGCAAGAAGGCCGAAAATCCGCAGATGATTGTGGGTCTTGACATCCCTAACACCGTGTGGTTGATAAAGTTTGACAAGAAGAACAACAAGCGTAAGTTCCACCCACATATGTTCCATGCCGTAGCCTCTGCGCCTAACACACCTATCGAGGTGACAGTGACCGACTCGTTTGGCAACAAGTACCATCAGACCATGGAGCGTCCAAAGCCATTTAGTGTTCACATGAAATAAAAGCTGCCCAATATGAAGAAGATTCTAACCTTAACCTTTACACTGCTCTTTGCCCTTAGCGCAACAGCACAGAGCACCTTTACCTCTACCCTTGCGGCTAAAGCTGCAAAAGGGGCGACAATATATGGTACTGTAGAGTGTGGCGGCACCCCACTTGAGGGCGTTGTTGTCTCTGACGGCGTAGAGGTGGTAAAGACCGACAAAAAGGGTCTCTATAACATCACCTCCGACAAGAAAACCGGATATGTATTTATCTCTATACCAAGTGGATACGAGGCAATGACCGAGGGAAGTGACGTTGTTCCTCAGCTTTGGGCAGTGCTTACAGCCGAGCCACAAACTGCTGAGCGACACGACTTTAATCTCAGAAAAGTAGAGAATGACAACCATGTAATCGTTGCCGTAACGGATATTCACCTTGCAAATAAGCTGAACGACGTCGGCACATTTACCGACTCATTTATCCCGAGCCTCAAGGCTGAGATTGAGCAGTACAAGAGTACCGGCATACCTGTCTATACGGTCTGCATGGGCGACAGTAGCTTTGACGCCTACTGGTACGACTATCTATACGATATTACCGACTTCCGCAAGACCCTAAGTGATGTAGGCTACCCAACACAGTTCTTCAACACAATGGGTAACCACGACAACGACGGTGCAACCCCATGTGACGAGAACACCGACTGGAACGCATCTGCCAAGTATCGCAAGGCATTTGGTCCGACATACTACTCCTTTAACATCGGCAAGGTGCACTACATTATGCTCGACGACCAGATTTACCTCAACGAGCCACGAGCAAATGCAAAGAAGGGTAAGGGTATTGTTGGTGCCCGTAACCACATAACTGCCCTCACACGCGCACAACTTGACTGGCTTGCGAAAGATTTGGCAACCATTGAGGACAAGAGTACCCCAATTGTTATCGGTGTTCACAGTCCAATCTTCCGATATAAGGACTATATGAACGCACCTGTGGATTGCCGTCTACCAGCCGAGCAGCGAGATGAGTTTGTAGGACTATTCAAGGAGTTTGCTACAGTACACATCCTCTCAGGACATACACACCGCAACCGTTGCTGTTATGGTCGTGATGATGCTGCTCAGCCAGATATTGCCAACTTTACAGACCACACCGTATCGGCTGTATCGGGTACTCGCTGGCACACATCTGCTATGGGAGGTCCACAGATTGCCGTTACTGGCGAGCCTGCAGGTTGTAAAATCTTTACAATCAACGGCACAGATTTTAAGTGGTACTTCAAGGCTACAGAGTTCTCGGCCGACACTCAGTTCCGTTGCTTTGATATGAACTGCGTTAGCGACTTTTACCGCAACTCTGGCGAGATGCGCGTATTCCTTGACCACTATCCAAAGCGCACTGACTATGGCAAGGATAAGTTCCGTGACAAGGTGATGATTCACGTCTGGGACTGGGCAAACGACTGGCAAATTGAGGTGACAGAGAATGGCACCCCACTTGAAGTTACCCGCGCAAAGGCTGAGAATCCGCAGTATGTTCTCTCCTATGAGATTCCAAAGCGACTCTGGTGGTTTGACCTTGGCTCGTCGTCAAGCAAGAAGAAGATTCGCCACCCGCATATGTTCCATGTAACACCCTCTTCACCTACATCTACCCTTGAGGTGACTGTTACTGACTGTTTCGGCAATAAGTATCACCAAACTATGGAGCGACCAAAACCTTTCCACCTACATATGAAGTAATACAACTATGAAAAAAGTTATCTTAACACTACTTGCCCTCTCTGTTTGCTGCAACCTTACAGCACAGAGCACCTTTATCTCTAATTTGAAGGCAAAGGCAGCTAAAGGGGCGACAATATATGGTACAGTCGAGTGCAATGGCGCTCCGCTTGAGGGCGTCGCAGTATCTGACGGATACTCAATTGTCAAGACCGACAAAAAGGGTCTCTATAACCTTGTATCAGAGAAGAAGAATGGCAATGTCTTTATAACCATTCCGAGTGGTTATGAAGCACCAGTAGCCGCTGGCGATGTACAGCCTCAATACTGGGCAGCGCTTACGGCAGATAGCACTACAGCCGAGCGACATGACTTTGAGCTGAAGGCTGTCGAGAACGATAAGCACGTTATGCTTGCTATTACTGACATCCACCTCTCTAACCAGCTTGGCGATATTGACCAGCTAAAGACAATCGTCATGCCACGCATTAGAGAGGAGGTTGAGAAGTACCGCAAGCAGGGTATTCCTGTATATACAATGTGTATGGGAGATAGCAGCTTTGACCTATTTTGGTACGACTTCCTCTTTGACATCAAGGATTTCCGCACCACTATTGGCAAGATTGGCTACCCAACCCCTATCTTCCACACAATGGGTAACCACGACAACGATGGCGCAACAGAGCCTAATGCTGAGACCGACTTTAACGCTACTAAAAAGTATCGCGAGGTCTTTGGTCCTACATACTACTCCTTTAACATCGGCAAGGTCCACTATATTATGCTTGACAACCTGCGCTACCGCAACGAGAAGCGCAAAAATATGAAGCCGGGCAAGAATATGGCGGGCGCACGAAACTACGACCACATCGTAGTCGAGGAGCAGATGGAGTGGCTGCGTAAAGACCTGGCGATGATAGAGGATAAAACTACGCCAATTGTTGTAGGTATGCACTGCCCAGTCTATCGCATGAAGAGCGAGCATAACTCTACTGAGCTATACAGCTACTTTACTGACGAAAATGGCGGCCGCACACTACCTCCAGCACTATACTTCTCTGAGGCATTTAAGGAGTTCAAGGAGGTACATTATCTAACAGGTCACACCCACAAACTTATTACTACACACTGTAAGTACAGCACCGACTATCCACAGCTTGCCAATACTATAGACCACAACGTTAGCGCCATTTGCGGTGCGTGGTGGTTTACTGCGGCACATGGCGGTCCACACCTTGCGCCAGATGGCTCTCCTGCAGGATTCTCTGTCTTCCCAGTCGATGATAAGAGTATTGAGTGGTACTTCACCTCTGCAGATTGCGGAGCGGAGAAGCAGTTTAGAGCATTTGACCTCAACGCCGTGCGTGACTACTACCGCACAAGTGGTGAGTTACATGTGCTACTTGAGAACAATCCTCTGCTAACAGACTTTGCTAAGGTTGAGGATAATCGCGTGGCAATACACGTTTGGGATTGGGCACCAGATTGGAAGATATCCGTTACAGAGAACGGCAAACCGCTGACAGTGGTACACGAGCCTATGGAGAACCCTCAGTATACTGTCGCATACAAAATTCCAAAGTCTGTTTGGCGTCGAGACCTAACCCCAAATAAATACAAGGCGGAGCCTACTGCGCACATGTTCCATGTTACCGCCTCTGCACCAGATACGACACTTGAGATAACCGTTACCGACAGTTTCGGCAAGGTATATACCGAGACAATGGTGCGCCCAAAAGAGTTTTCAAAGAGTATGAAATAACCTAAAACGACTACATATATGAAAGATTTTGTAATTGGTCTAGACTACGGTACCGACTCGGCTCGCGCCGTACTTGTCAATGCTCACACAGGCGAGCAGATTGCCGAGGCTGTACACAACTACGCTCGTTGGTCGCGTGGCGAGTATTGCAACGCCCTTGAGAGCCGCTTCCGTCAGCATCCACTTGACTATATTGAGGCTCTAAAGAGCGTTCTACATGGGGTATTAGACTCAAATAAGGATATTGCACCTTTTGTGCGTGCTATTGCTGTAGATACCACTGCCAGCACACCTTGCCTTACAGACGAGCACCTGCAGCCACTATCGCTTAAAGAGGAGTATAAGGATAACCCCGATGCAATGTTCGTTCTGTGGAAGGACCACACAGGCGTTGCGGAGGCTGCAGCCATTGAGCAGGCGTGCCACGATAGCGAGGTAGACTATACACAGGTATCAGGCTACCACTACTCTGCAGAGTGCTTCTGGGCAAAGGTTATGCATCTGCTCGGCACAAACGAGGATATGCGCCGCAATGCCCGCTCAGTAATTGAGTGTAGCGACTTTATCACAGCAACCCTTACAGGCACAACAGACCCAAAGAAGGCTCGCATGGGCCACTGCAACGCAGCGCAAAAGATGTTCTGGAGCGAGGATTGGGGTGGTTTCCCACCAGAGAGCTTCTTTGAGGCCCTTGACCCTGCCCTTGTGCCAATTCTTCGCACACTAAATGCAAATAAGTATACCTGCGACAAGCCTTATGGTACTATAAGCAACGAGTGGGCAGAGGAACTTGGTCTTAATGCTGATGTTGTTATCGGCTGCGGAAATGTAGACTCACATCAGGGTGCTATTGGCGCAGGCGTGGCATATAAGCAGGCGATGATTAACCTCGGAACATCAGGCTGCTGTATGTTTGTCATCCCTAATGAGATTCTTCAGGGAAGAATTATTGACGGTGTATTTGGTCAGGCAGATAGCTGTATTATCCCAGGTCTTGTAGGCTTTGAGGTTGGTCTTTCAGCCTTTGGTGATGCCTATGCTTGGCTTCGTAGAACACTCGCCTACCCAACTGTAGAGATTCTTGCAAAGAGTGATAAGGTTGACCCTGCAACACGTCAGGCACTTGTTGACGAGGTGCTTGATAATATACTTGTTAAGCTTGGCGAGGATGCTGCAAAGATTACTCCGCGCCTCGATGCTCCATTTGCAACCGACTGGTTTAACGGTCGCCGCTCGCCAGAGCCAAATCAGATGCTCTGGGGTTCACTGATGGGGCTACGCCTATCTACAACCGCTCCAGAGCTATATTATGCCGTTGTTGAGGCGACAGCGCTGGCAATGAAGACCATCGTAGACCACCTTGCCGAGCGAGGTATCGAGTTTGACTCATTTATCGGTGTGGGTGGTATTGCTCAGAAGGCTCCATTTGTGATGCAGATGCTTGCAGATGCTATCGGCAAGGATATTAAGGTGTCACAGACTAAGCAGTCATGTGCTCTGGGCTCTGCAATCTGCGCCTCTGTAGTTGCAGGTATATACCCAACCATTGAGGCGGCACAGGCGGCACTTTGTCAGCCAATTATCCGCACATACACACCTAATGCCGAGCGTCGTGCATTGCTACAGCAACGCCATGAGATGTACCGTGCAGCGGGTAAGTTTACAGAGAGTTTATTGTAATTTCTAAATATAATTTGAGTATGAAGACTATTAAAGAGCCAGCACGCGAACTAAATGTGCGTGCAGAGGTAGATGTTCTTGTTGTTGGTGCAGGCCCTGCAGGTATTATTGCAGCAGAGGCGGCAGCCAAGGATAAGAATCTGAAGGTTATGCTTATTGAGCAGCGCGGTTATATGGGTGGTAACCTTACTATCGGTCTGCCAATCCTCTCATTCCTCGGTCCTAAGGGTAATCAGGTTGTTAAAGGTGGTGCGCAGAAGTTTATTGACCGCATGTGGGCTAAGGGTGCTGCTAGCGAGCACAAACCATGCAAGAACCATATGTCAATGACAATCATCGACCCAGATCAGGTAAAGACCGTAGCTTGGGATATGATGGATGACGCTGGCGTAGAGGTTCTGCTCTATGTATTTGTCACCGACACTATTGTTGAGAATGGCAAAGTTAAGGGCGTGATTATCGAGAGTAAGGCTGGTCGTGAGGTTATCCTTGCAAAGACAGTTATTGACTGTACAGGTGATGGTGACGTTGCTTTCCGCGCTGGCGTTGAGTGCAACAAGGGCGACGAGGATGGCGGCATGCAGCCTCCAACCCTTATGTTCCTTATGCGTGGAGTTCAGACACAAAAGCTTCGCGATGCTATCTGCAACGAGCCAGAGAAGTACGATATGGATGTTATGCCACCATCACAGTTCCGCGAGGGTAAGTTTATCACCGTAGGTCTGCGTGGCAGAATCCTTGAGGCTCAGCAGAAGGGTTATAAAGTGCCAGTAGCCCGCACAATTCTCATTACCGGACTTAACGAGGATGAGATTTGGGTAAATATGACCCGCGTCTCTGGCGTAGACTCTACTGACCCTGCAAGCTATACAAAGGGTGAGCATGATGCACGAGTACAGATGTACGACGTTATTGCATATCTTAAGGACTTTGTTCCAGGCTTTGAGAGCTCTTGGCTTGAGCGCAGTGCAGCCTTCATGGGTATTCGCGAGAGCCGTGTAATTGTTGGTAAGTATGTTATGACAGCGAAGGATATCCTTGAGCAGAAGCGTTTTGAGGATGCTATTGCCGTTGCAGGTTATCCTGTAGATATTCACCACGCAAAGGGTGGCGACTGTACAATGCTCTTCTGCGAGGATGCATACCAAATTCCTTATGGCGTACTTGTACCACAGACTATCAATGGTCTGCTCGTTGCAGGTCGTTGCTCTGCTATGGACCACGAGGCTATGGCCGCAACCCGTGTAATGAGTACATGTATGGCACTTGGTGAGGCTGCAGGTACTGCTGCGCGTATCGCTATTGCTGACGGCGTAGAGGTTTGCGATGTAGATGTAACAAAGGTGCAGAAGGCTCTGCTTGAGAACGATGCATATTTAGCTCTATAAATTTTAATGACTATGAAGAGATATTTTGAGCCGGCTCGCGAAATAAAGGTTCGTGCCGAGGTAGATATACTTGTTGTGGGTGGTGGTCCTGCAGGTATTATGGCTGCAGAGGCTGCTGCTAAGGGTGGCAAAGCAAAGGTTATGCTGCTTGAGCAGCGCGGATTTTTGGGCGGAAACCTTACGCTTGGACTGCCAATTCTATCAATGCTTGACAAGGATGGTAATCAGATTATCAAGGGTGCCACAGGTCGCTTTGTAGAGCGTCTGCAGCAGCGCGGAATGGCTACTGGCCATAAGCGTTGTAAACTCCATATCTCACTTACAATGGTAGACCCTGAGGCTGTAAAGACCCTCTGCTGGGAGATTATGGACGAGAACGGCATTGAGGTGTTGATGTACATCAATGTTGTTGATACACTTGTTGAGAATGGTAAGGTTATTGGCGTAATTATTGAGAGCAAGGCTGGCCGCGAGGCAATTCTCGCAAAGACAGTTATCGACTGCTCTGGCGACGCTGATGTTGCTTATCGTGCAGGCGTTGAGTGCACAAAGGGTGACGAGAAGGGCCGTATGCAGCCTCCAACCCTTATGTTCTCTATGCGCGGTGTTGATATTGACAAGGTGCGCGACAATGTTGTAAATCACTCTGACAAGTATGGTATGGATATTATGCCGCCAGAGCAGTTCCGTACTGGCAACTTTACAATGGTGGGCTATCGTGATCAGCTTAGCGATGCTATCTCTAAGGGCTTCAACATCACCGTTGCTCGCACAATCTTTATGACCGGTATTAAGGACGACGAGTTGTGGGTTAATATGACCCGCGTATCGGGTGGTGATGCTACTGACCCTGCAAGCTATACAGCTGTAGAGCGTGAGTGCCGCCATCAGATGTACGACGTGGCTCGTTATCTTATTGAGTACATCCCAGGCTTTGAGAATGCGTGGATTGAGACCGTACCTCCATTTACAGGTATCCGCGAGACACGTGTTATCGTTGGTAAGTATATCATGACCTCTGAGGACCTTCTTGAGGCTCGCCAGTTTGAGGATGCTATCGCTGTTGCCAGCTACCCTATTGACCTTCACCACGAGGAGGGCGGTGACTGTACCCTTATCTACGGCAAGGGCTCGTACGATATTCCATATCGCACACTCGTTCCAGAGAAGATTGAGGGTCTGCTTGTTGCTGGTCGTTGTTCATCTATGGACCACGGCGCTATGGCTGCTACCCGCGTAATGTCTACTGTTATGGCTATGGGTGAGGCTGCAGGTACTGCTGCTCGCATTGCCCTTGAGTGTGGCGTAGAGCCTTCTGAGGTCGATGTTAAGATGGTACAGCAGGCACTGATTGAAAATGGTGGCTACCTTCGTTAAAGTATGAAAAGGGCTCTATTTCTAATTCTTACACTTGTTACTTTCGGTGCTATGGAGGCTAAAAATCCTCCTGTGCACCGAGTGATGAGTGCCAATATCCGTGTCACGGGTCTGGATGCAGATAAAAATACCATTCATGAGTGGGATAACCGCAAGGATTACATGATAGATGTCATCCGCAGCTACAAGCCCGACGTGGTAATGATGCAGGAGGTTATCTACGACTCGTATAATTACTGCAAATCTAAACTTAAGGAGTATTACGCCTTTGGCTTTGAGGGACCTGAGATGGACCCATATACCGAGGGTTATCACTTCATCGGCAAGAATGTCATCTTCTTCCGCAAGTCTCGCTACGAACTTGTCAGCGCAGGGTGCTACTGGCTCTCCGATGACCCCACTATCGCCGGCAGCATCTGCTGGGAGACCAACCGCGCCCGCCATGCAAATTGGGTGAGAGTAAAGGATAAAAAGACAGGCAAAGAGCTCCGCCTTATAGACATTCACCTTGACCACATGTCTAAACTTGCAAAGGTCAACCAGGCGAAGATGATTGTGCGTGAGGCGGCTCAGTACCAAGACTCTTTCCCTCAGATTATCTGCGCCGATATGAACTCGCGCAAGTACGAGGAGCAGGTAAAACACTTTACCTCAAATGGCTGGACAGACTGCTATGACGCGCTGCATAATGGCGTTGAGTTTGGCCATACAGCCCACGCCTTTGAGGGACACAAGCGCCCACAGCGTCCAGGTAAGGGTCGTATAGATTATATCCTTACTAAAGGCGCGGCTAAAGCCATCAGTTGCAAGGTCCTAACTGACCATAAGGGCGACCTATACCCCTCTGACCACTACTTCATGCTCGCCGAGATTGTAGTTGAGTAGATGTTTGTATAGAAACAAAATTGGTGCGTGACGGGACTACATCGTTCCCTACACGCACCAATTTTTGTGTATAGACTATTCTCTTACTTCTTGCTCAAACTCAAGATGACGGTGAAAGTCTCGAAGGTCTCCATAAACTCCTTCTCGAGTGCGGCAATCTGAGCGGCATCGAGCTTCAAGCCTTCGTTCTCCTTCTCTACGAGGTCAACCATACCACCCAACCAAGCAGCTT
>JAEIGA010002941.1_pt1 | contig 26849 bp, 25 predicted proteins | sample 9270691 | NCBI WGS metagenome assembly JAEIGA01 (sample SAMN17057246, study PRJNA624740) | gut metagenome | biome: biome; isolation source: fecal sample | host: Bos grunniens | place: China: Xizang | collected 2019 | reverse complement strand
GTTGTCATTGATTAATTTACCGTTTACTTCTGTAATTTGTTTGTCAATGTTTGAAAAGGAAGTTTCAAAAATTTTCATAAAATCATCGCCATAAATGTTGCGGATTATTGCCATAATTTCAATCATTTCTGGGAATTTTCCATATAAATTATATAGCGGAAGTGATGCTTCAAAAACAGCATTATTAGAAGGCTCAAAGTTTTCCATTAAGCTAAGAATGATCTTTTCCCCTTCTTCTGTAATTTGAATGTATGTGTTTCGCTTGTCATTTTCTTTCTTTAAGAATTGAAGCAATCCTCTTTCTTCCAACTTTTTCGAAAAGTTAAAGGCTGTAGACACATGCATGACTCCAAATTTAGCAACATCCGAAATGGATGCACCGTTTAGGTGGTATGAAATCCATAAAATGTGATGTTCGTTAATGTTTAAGTCATAAGGCTTAATCCAATTTTGCCAATCTTTTTCAATAGACTTCCATAAAGCTTTACTTAGCTGTGCCACTCTGTGACTGAATAACATTGCTTCTTTAACAGAATAGTTTTTATCTTGCATAATAGATTCACCTACTTTTTATAAATCATTTTGTATATATTATGACAATAAAATAAAAATTAATAAAGGGTAAATTTACGAAATTTTTAGAAATTATATTTTCTAAAGAATTATCACTCCAAAATGAAGTAATAATTCGGTTGAAATACGTTAATTGTAAGCTTCTTTCCTTTGAAAAGTGTAATAAAGTTTAAATGCATTTTTGCACCCTATAATTATAATATCGGCACACTGTGAGAAAAGTGAACAAACTGTTTTTTGAATATAACAAATCCTTTACAACGACTTACAATTGTTTACAAAGCCTAATTGTTTGGTCCTGTAACCACACTTTCTAATTCGCCAAGCGTATTTTCAATTTCTTTTATCCGCTTTTGTAGTTCATTTCTATGAGGTTCAACGTCTGATTTCCAGGCATTCACAAGATTTTTGCTTTCTGCGATGAAATGCTTGACTGCCTCTTTGCTAACTTTAGATGCTGAGATGCTTTCGTCTTTCATTTCATTTATTTTCAATTTTAGTTCTTTGTAAATGTCTTGAAGCTCGTCTTTGTTCTCTTTTAAATTTTCTCGTAAATTTTTCCCGGATGTTGGAGTATAGAGTAATGTCCCGATACCAGTGATGGCAGCGCCTGCAATAATTCCTAGAAGCAGATGTTTTCCATTCAAATTAAATCACCCCTAAAGTATTGATAGCATTCTTAGAGTAGAATAATATTAATTTAATTAAACAAAAATTACTCCATGCAATCAATAATAAATACCTTTATTATTAAAAATATCCATATAACAAAATTCTACATAGAATTATAAAATCCTTTTTATTGAAAAATTTTTCTTCAAAAATATTAGAAATGTATTTCTATATTATATATATATCACATCTCATGGAGGATAAACTAATATTTAGGCTTAAATTGCTATATAAGTATAGCTTATTGTTTTTGTAGACAATCATTAGTTCTTTTCTTACTCTGTTGCTCATATAGGTAGGATAATCAATCTTTATGTAGAAGTAGATAGAGGAGGAGGAAGAATGAAGGCGAGTACTTTTATAATTGCGATGATTTTATTTGTTATTACAATATATCATGTAAGACTTTTAGGAGTGGCTGGTGTGTACCCTTCTAAATATATATTAAAGAGGAGGACGATTGCGTTAGCGATTGGGAGCATCCTGTTTTTTGTAATTGGTCTTGTTATTAATTAAGCAAGAGTTTTCGTAGCGTTCTGCTATAGATAAAAGCGACTTAGAGAAACCAGATTGATTTCTCTAAGTCGCTATTTTTCTTATTGGTTTGCTTGCTGAAAGTTTTTCATAAAGTCAGCAAGCTTTTCACAATGCTCGTATGGCACAGCATTGTAAATAGACGCGCGGCACCCACCAACAGAGCGATGTCCGTTCAAGCCAACAAAACCAGCAGACTTAGCTTCTGCTAAGAATTTCTTCGTTAATTCTTCGTTCGGTAATGTGAAAGTAACATTCATATAAGAACGGCTGTCTGGTCTTGCATGTCCTTTGTAGAAGCCTTCACTTTCATCAATTGTATTATAAAGAAGCAATGCTTTTTTCTCGTTTGCGTTTTGAAGAGCCGTGACACCGCCTTGGTCTTTTGCCCATTCCAACACTAGTGACAGTAAATAAATAGCCAGGGTTGGTGGCGTATTGTATAAGGAATTGCTGTCGGCGTGCGTTGAATATTGAAGCATCGTCGGTAAATGAGTTAAATCAGATTTAATTAAATCCTTTTTGATAATAACAACCGTTACACCTGAAGGACCAAGATTTTTTTGTGCACCTGCATAGATGAGGGCGAACTGATTGACATCAATCTCTGTGCTCAATATATCACTGCTCATATCTGCAATAAGCGGGACATTTTTTGTGTTAGGGAATGATTTCCACTGCGTTCCGTAAATTGTGTTGTTGCTTGTAATGTGTAAATAAGCCGCATCTTCATCATATTTAAGTTGATCAATTGCAGGTATATACGTATAATTTTCTTCTTTTGATGATGCAGCGATACTTGTTTTTCCTACTTTTTTAGCTTCTTTTAACGCTTTGTCCGACCAAGCGCCAGTTAAAACATAAGAAGCTGTTTTCCCTTCAGAAAGAAGGTTCATTGGGATCATTGAAAACTGGAGACTGGCTCCACCTTGAAGAAAAAGCACCTCGTATTCATCTGAAATGTTCATTAGTTCTTTGAGTAGTGTTTTTGATTTTTCATGAATAGCATCATATTCTTTGCTACGATGACTTAATTCCATAACACTCATCCCAGAGTTATTAATGTTAAGCCATTCACTATTCGCTTTTTCTAAAACTGCCTCCGGTAGTGCTGCTGGACCTGCGTTGAAATTGTATGCGCGTGTCATAAATGTTCCCCTTCCGCTGTAATGTATTAAAGTATTTTAATGGTACCAAATAATCATAATAAAATACATAATTTTTTGAAAGTTTAAGGCTCAGAAAAAATGAAATTATTACGAACGAAATTAAAATAGTATTGGTTATTCTTTCGGTTTTTATTGGATTTAGGTAGGGTATATTGTTGGTTGACCTGGATTACTTTGGCTTTTTTCCGAATGTTAATGATGTGAAATGTGCCACCGTTTTAGTTAACCGGAAGAATAGAAAATCTTTCAAAAGTAAAAACCAATATTATAAATTGTTTGCTGGCAATACGGAGGTATTTTTGGCACCCAATAGCCTTTTTAGAGAAAAAAAGCGTGTTGCGGTAGTGGATAGCGCGATAGCACGGTGAGATGAAAAAAACGTCGTCAGGGCAAAAGAGATAGCACTTTTGACAACATGCCTAGGAATAAAAGAAAAAGCTAGGTTCTATGCCCTAGCTTGTTTTTCTTAAGATATATGTTTTGCGATGTTTGAAGAGATTTCTTGTAGATCTTCTTTTGTATATTCACTAGTGTGCGTTTTCCAAACAGCTCCGAAACCATCCTCTTTTCCGTAGCGTGGAATCAGGTGCATGTGGAAGTGGAATACAGATTGGCCAGCGTGCTCACCGTTGTTGTTAAGTGTATTTAGTCCAATTGGATTATACTCTTCTTTAATAGCGTTTGCTATTTTAGGAACAGCTTCAAAAACGTGTCTTGCAATTTCAGGTGTCAGTTCGTAAACATTTTCTTTATGTATTTTCGGGATGACTAAAGTGTGTCCTTTCGTTACTTGACTAAGGTCAAGGAAGGCAAGGACATGCTCGTTTTCATACACTTTTGCACAAGGGATGTCTCCTTTAATAATCGAACAAAAAATGCAATCGCTCATAATACACATTCATCCTTTCGGCAATATTAGAATGACTTTATTCTATCACAAATAAAGGAAAAGAAAAAAGACAAGATGCACTTGGGATAGTGCACCTTGTCCCCGTTTGAGGAAGGATGGATTCATTGTACTCAACTTTGCTGGAAAATCTCTGCGATAAACACCTCATTTGACATTTAGTGTTTGAATGAAGAGAAGCTTAAACGTTCAATGCAACCACTTCCTGATTCGTTATTCGTAACTAAGACGTATAAATCGATAAGGAGCGTTTGACGAACACCTCATTTCAGTTATTGAAATAAGAATGTGTTGTTTGCTGATGAACAGTTTGTAAGTGCAAGAGTACCATCTCCTTGCGTTTAGGAAAGTTGATGATAATCGATTGTCTTGTCTTTAACAGACACCTCATTTCGAATGATGAAATGTAGTTTGAAACATCAATTACTTGAATGATCCTTCCTCACTAATTATGATATCCATTTTTTAAAGAAATAATAATGGTTTATTATGGAAATTTTCAAAGCGGTTGTGTATATCTGTTAGAATTTTTGTTACACTTTAAGAACAACGATAAAATGTATGAAATTAAAAATGATGATTTGCATTACAGAAAGGAAATGTGGAATGTCTCTTTTACAAGTTAATGGTTTGTCTGGTGGATACACCAAAAAATTAGTATTGAATGATATAAGCTTTAATGTTAACGCAGGAGAGCTTGTCGGTTTAATTGGCTTGAATGGTGCTGGTAAGAGTACAACGATTAAGCATATTATTGGCACGATGGAACAGAAGAAAGGTGAAATTTTTATAAATGGGAAGTCTTTGAATGGTGATGTGGAGCAGTATCGTAAGCAATTTTCCTATGTGCCTGAAACACCAGTGCTATACGATGAATTGACGTTAGATGAGCACCTGAAGCTGACAGCAATGGCTTATAATATTTCCGAGAAGGAGTTCCAATCAAGAAAGAAACAGCTTCTGAAAGAATTCAAAATGGAAAAACGTTTGAATTGGTTTCCTGCTCATTTCTCAAAAGGGATGAAACAGAAGGTCATGATTATGTGTGCCTTTTTAGTGGAGCCTTCTCTTTATATTGTTGACGAGCCATTTGTCGGATTAGATCCGCTCGGTATTCAATCGTTGCTTCATTTGATGCATAGCATGAAGGAAAGCGGTGCGGGCATTTTAATGTCGACGCATATTCTGGCGACTGCGGAGAAATATTGTGATTCTTTTATCATTTTACATAATGGTCAAATTCGTGCGAAGGGAACATTAGATGATTTACGTCGGGAGTTTGCGATGCCGAATGCCTCTTTGGATGACCTGTACATTGAATTAACGAAGGAAGAGGAAGACAATGAATAGCAAAGAACTATGGAAAGAACGATTTTCTCTCTTTATGCAGGAAATGCAGAAGTATTTGCGCTACATATTTAATGGTCATTTCGTGATTGTACTGGTTATTGGTCTGGGAGGATTGGCGTATTATTATAGCGAATGGGTACAAACTTTGAATAGTTCCTTTCCGGCAGCTCTGCTTATAGCGGCTATTATTGGAATTCCTTTAACGAATAGTCCCATTTATACATTTTTAAAGGAACCTGATATGTTCTTTCTATTACCGGTTGAGACAAAGTTGAACGATTATTTTAAAAGAAGTATCCGTTTAAGTATGCTATTTCAAAGCTACGTGCTTCTGATGTTTGTAGCAGTTGCAATGCCTTTATATGTAGCTGTAGAAAAAGGTCAGTTGAAGGATTTCTTTTATTTACTTGCTGTACTATTGATCATTAAATATCTCAATATACGTATAAAATGGGCGATGCTCCATTTTCAAGAGGAATCCGTACGTCATGTAGATACGGTTATCCGCTATTTCCTTAACTTCGGGGTAGCATTTATATTATTTTCGAAAGCACCTGTTTTGTTTGTGCTTGTACTATTAGCTATTTTCGTTGCTCTTTTCTTATATTTTGAGAAAGCGACAAAGCATAAGTTATTGAAATGGGAATTGCTGATTGACTTAGAAAACAAAAGAACGATGACCTTTTACCGTTTTGCCAATATGTTCACGGATGTGCCGAAGCTAAAAGAAAAGATTGCGCGTAGAAAGTGGCTAAATCCGATCATGTCTTTAGTAAGCTATCGTCATGAAAATACATTTTCTTATTTATATGTCCGGACATTCTGTAGAAGCAGCGATTATTTAGGGTTGTTTATTCGATTAACGATAATTGGCATCTTTGTTCTATTATCGCTTACATCGATTATTCCCCAAATAATTGGAGCGGGGCTTTTTGTTTATGTGACAGGCTTCCAACTGATTGCTATTCGCAGGCAGCATGATAATTTGATTTGGCATGATCTATATCCGATTTCGGAGTCAACAAAGAATGAAGCTGTTCAAAAGCTGTTAATCAATGTACTTGTTTTTCAAGTGTTAATTTTTTCTGTAGTCGCATTGTTTACAAACAGCCTATTATCGTTTGCTTGTGTACTATTAATCGGTTTTGCTGTTATTGTATTGCTTAGAACGTATTATGCGAAGGTTGTTCGTAATTTACAGGATAAATGGGATTGAATTAATAGGGGTTGTCTTAAATAGTCATTTAGTGACTTTGAGGCAGCCCCTTATGTAGTTTATTTGTCCGAATATGTAAATAATTAGCAACGGCTTGTTTTAGAGATTCAAAAGAAATTTGGACAAAGTAGAATACAGATTTGTTTTTGACATATATGTGTTATAAGGAAGCGTTATTTGGGAGGTGAGAAAATGGGCGAACAAAATCAAGAGTATGCTACACGGAAAACATACTTTACGGCAATTGTTACGGTAATCGCTTTTATAACCTTTATGATCATTATGTACACGATAAATAGCGGAACAGAGTTTTCATGGGAAAAACCAATTCAGCAATATTTTCAAGCTTGGAATGTGGGGGCTCTTCATATCTTTTATACCTATTGGACGGAGCTTGGTTCACGCCTGGGCATTGGGCTAATGACCCTACTATTAGTTGCGTGGATATGGAGAACACAGCGGGATTTTGTTGCAATTGCCATTGTAGCGATAGCTGTAGGAGCGACTGATCGACTGAACGTATTTGTGAAACATCTGGTCGCCAGAGATCGGCCAGCTATCGATCCTTCTATTGATGCTGTCGGATACAGCTTTCCAAGCGGTCATGCAATGCTTTCAATTATTACATATAGCTTGATGGCTTATTTTCTGACTAGGGCTATTCGCCAGAAAGGGAAGCAGGCATTAATTTGGCTTGCGGCATTTGTTATTATCATTGTAACGGGAATAAGCCGAGTTGTGTTAAGTGCCCACTATCCGTCAGATGTCATTGCAGGCTATTGCTTAGGGTTTGTCTGTTTAATTATAGCTATCAAATTGTACAAGTTACTGTATCCATTATTAAATTTGAAGAAGAAATGAGGGGGCTGTCTCAATGTCAGTGAATGACTTGTGAGCAGCCCTCCCCGCTCAAGTCGCGTTTTATTTTGCGGATTCCTTTGTTTATGTAAATCGCCTACGGCTAAAAGTGTGTGCTCAGTTTTATTTGTGCATATCTTCCTCGAGAGTAATATCATTTAGTAGATGATCCTGTGTTAAGCAACGTTAAGACTCCCATTTCAAGATGGTATATGAAACGAGACAGCTAAGTGGGAAATTAACTGTCCCTAAAAATTCGATTGGTTCAACACCGAAAGTGTAATCGGTCTGTTCAGCCCCGACAAGCATAAGAAAGCTCTTTCGTAGGATATTCGGTTTTGATTTCCTAGCTAATAGAGAGAGCCTATGACCTCGAGGGGCTGGCCAATGAAGCTAGATATCTAATGCTCAGTGGGGGATGAAAGCCTCTCTGAGCGGAACTGGAGATTTTCCCCTATGGTCATTTATGTTGATGGAGCGAAATTAGATTAAGAACATGGCGACTATAGTTGTTACGATTAATCCGATACAGACAGGAATAAGGTTACGGCGGGCAAGTTCGAATGGACTGACATTACAAATGGCGGCTGCGGGTATAAGTGCCCATGGAACAAGCGTACCTCCGCCTACCCAAATGGCTGATATTTGTCCTAATGCTGTTAGCGTTGCGGGACTTGTTACAAGTGATTCGGAAAATAGGTTCGCTACTGAGCCGACAAGAGAAATTCCTGAAAAGCCGGAGCCGTCTAAACCGGTGATGGCCCCGACAGATGTAAGTGTGATTGCGGCGATTTCTGTTGTCAACGGAACTACCCCAGCCAAGGCAATACCTAGATCATTTACGATGCCTTGAGAAGTGGCAGGCAAATGTTCACCGATAATTTTGAAGAATCCTGCATCTCCTAGATAGAAGAAGGCAGCGATTGGTATGACAGGGCCGAATACTTTAAATCCAAACTGAAAGCCGTCAATCAAGTAGCTTGTAATCTTTTCGAGTCCTTTGCTTTGATGGGCGACGAGTGTTAGTACAATGAGAATGAAGATGGCTGTTCCACCAACGAGAGCTGTCGCATCACCGCCTTGAAGATTTAAGACAAACATGGCAACGACATTTCCAATGAATAAAATGGGAATAAAGAAGGCGAAGAAACTTTTTTTACGTGCTGATAATAATTCAAGCTTTTGTGTGCTGTCATTGTTTGTGAAAAACTGATTTGAATTATCTGCGGTCAGCTTTTTTGTTTTTAAGTCACGTTTTAGAAACCAAAAAGCTGTAAGGGTTGTGACAAGTCCCATTGTAATGACAAGAGGTATACTAGCAGAGATGACTTCCCCAGTAGCAATGCCGGCTGCGTCTCCAGTTAATTTTGGCGCTGCCTGAATAACAAAGTCACCTGATAGGGCAATACCATGACCAAATAAATTCATTGCCATTGCTGCACCAAGAGCCGGCAAACCAACACGAATGGCAGCCGGAAGTAATACGGCTCCTAGAAGAGCGACTGCAGGAGAAGGCCAAAAGAACCAAGAAGTTACCATCATGACAATACCAATCGTCCAAAAAGCGAGTGTTGGTGTTTTCATCAGTTTTGTAAAGGGAGAAACCATTACATCGTTAATACCGGTATCTGTTAATACTTTACTCATGGATACGATAATAGAGATGATTAGTATGGTTGGCAATAGCTCGGAGATGGCAAAGATAAAACTATTAAAAATGTCGCTAATGGATTCGGATAGACTGTTCGTTGCCACAATGGCGATTAGAAAAATTCCGATGATACAAATAAGTGAAGTATCTCGCCTCATCAACATTAGAGTAATGATACCCAAAATAAAAACAACATAAATCCAGTGAATGAGGGTAAGCTCGATACCCATAAAAGAAAACCTCCTTCGATTCAGTAGTAGGCATTTATCATGCTGAGTACTACAGAATATGAAGGAAGTTTTTTTTAGGTGAGCGAGATTTGAGCTTTCATTCAATCAATTGTAGGTGCTGTATATTTCGAAAAATATGGATCCCCCGTAAACAGTTTTTGTGCGCTTGCTACTGGAAGCTTCAAATCATTTACAGAAATATAGGAAGTTGAGTTTTGCCAAGCTTTGAATGCGTTTTCTTCTTGCCATTGTGTTAAAATAATATAGGAATCCGACCCTATTTGCTTTAAGAAACGAAAGGCATATAAGCCTGGTTGATTTTGTATTTGTATTAAATGTTGTTTATACGCATGTTCAAATACTGGTTGGCCTTCAGCATTAACAGGAATATGATACATGACGACAAAACCTTCTTGTTTCAATTGGCCTGACTGTCCGATTATATCGTATTTTCTTGGAACTTTAAAAAACGTGTCTTGCGCTGTCTCATGAAGGAGAAGAGACGATTGGTTATTATGCAATAAAAGCAGCCGTTCGTCAGGATGTTCTTTAGTGGTATTTAGTAAATACGAAAAGGTTCCAGAAGTAATGAAAAGTTTCATAAAGTACGCCTCCATTTTGTGTATAAAATTAGTGTAACCTTATTCAAAGGAAATTTACTATTTTTATATTGTGGATTTATTAAAATTAATTTATTGAATATTTTAATGCTATTGAAAAACGTCAATATTTCGACAAATAATGTGGTTATCTATACAACGGTAGTAGAAAAGGGGTATATTGATACCGTATTGTCTGAATAATATAGATGATAGATTTATATGTTGGAAGTGCTCTATGAATAATCATGCTGTTGTTCTGCATAGGTCAAATAGTTTGCGGAGGATACTGTATGTTAAAATATGCAACTTAGTCCCGTTTTATGAAAGTTGACGGGAACCGAACGAAAGGTGGATATGAAATGTCTAAGGGATTTAATGACACGTTTTTGAAAGCAGCCAGAGGAGAAGCTACGGATTATGTACCTGTTTGGTATATGAGACAGGCTGGGAGATCGCAGCCCGAATACCGAAAAATAAAAGAAAAGTATTCATTATTTGAAATAACGCACCAACCAGAGCTATGTGCTTATGTTACGAGATTGCCAGTCGAGCAGTATGGAGTGGACGCGGCAATTTTATATAAAGATATTATGAGCCCACTACCTGCAATTGGGGTCGATGTTGAAATTAAATCGGGAATCGGACCAGTAATTGATAATCCTATTACTTCAATTAAAGATGTTGAAAAGCTGGGGGAAATCACACCTGAGGAAGATGTTCCATACGTTCTAGAAACAATAAAGCTGTTAACGGAAGAACAATTATCCGTTCCGTTAATTGGTTTTGCTGGTGCTCCTTTCACGCTTGCTTCATATATGATTGAGGGTGGACCGTCAAAAAATTACAATAAAACGAAAGCTTTTATGTACTCAGAGCCGAAAGCGTGGTATGCGCTCATGGACAAGCTGGCGGAAATGACGATTACGTATGTTAAAGCGCAAGTCAAGGCAGGGGCAAAGGCTATTCAAATCTTTGATTCCTGGGTAGGTGCGCTTAATATTGCTGATTATCGTCTATTCATCAAACCGACGATGGAGAGAATTTTTGCTAGTTTGAGAGAAGAAAATGTACCACTTATTATGTTTGGTGTTGGGGCAAGTCACTTGGCAATGGAGTGGCATGATTTGCCGCTGGATGTTGTAGGGCTTGATTGGAGATTGCCGATTGAACAAGCCCGTCAAATGGGCATTACGAAAACAGTTCAAGGGAACTTGGACCCAGCAATTTTACTGTCTTCATGGGATGTCATTGAAGAGAGGGCAAAAGCGATTCTTGATCAAGGAATGGAGCAACCTGGATACATCTTTAATTTAGGCCATGGTGTTTTCCCAGAGGTGAATCCGGATACATTGAAACGCCTGACGGAATTAATACACACATATTCTTCAAAGAATTAAGAATAGATTTTTCATTGCTGAGTAAAACATTGCTTTCTATGAAGTGGGAAATAAGTATATAGTCAAAGGTGGAAATGCATAGTGAAGAAAAAAATGGGATTATTAGTGATGGCATATGGAACTCCTTATAAAGAAGAAGATATTGAAAGATACTATACACATATTCGCCACGGTCGCAAACCGTCGGAAGAGATGTTACAAGACTTGAAGGGTCGATATGAAGCTATCGGTGGAATTTCACCGCTTGCTGTTATCACAGAAGAGCAAATGCAGGCGTTAGAACAGAAGCTGAATGCGATTCAAGGTGAAATTGAATTCAAGGCTTATTTAGGATTAAAACATATTGAACCATTTGTTGAAGATGCAGTAACGCAAATGAAAGAAGATGGTATTGAGGAAGCGGTTAGTATCGTATTGGCACCTCATTTCTCAACATTCAGTATCAAATCATATAACGGTCGTGCTATAGAACAAGCTGAAAAACTTGGTGGTCTGAAAATCACATGTGTGGAAAGCTGGTATGATGCACCGAAGTTCGTTCAATATTGGGTAGGCCGAATGAAGGAAACCATTACAGCAATGACCGAGGAGCAAAGAGAAAACTATGCGCTAATTGTTTCAGCTCATAGTTTACCAGAAAAAATATTGCAATTAAAAGATCCATATCCCGAGCAATTGAGACATACAGCGCAATTGATTGCAGAAGGAGCTGGGGTCGCTAATTATTTTGTTGGCTGGCAAAGTGCAGGCAATACACCTGAACCTTGGTTAGGGCCTGATGTTCAGGATTTAACTAGGGATTTGCACGAAGAGCATGGTTATAAGGCATTTGTTTATATACCAGTAGGCTTTGTGGCGGATCATTTAGAGGTACTGTATGATAATGATTACGAATGTAAAGTTGTCTGTGATGAAGTAGGTGCTGCCTATTATCGTCCAACAATGCCGAACTCGAATCCGGATTTTGTTGCAGTGATGGCAGATGTCGTACTTCAAAAAATAGGCAAGAATCTTTAAAAAAATAGAAGGGACCACTCAAAAATCGATGATGTTTGAGTGGTCCCTTCGTTTGTTTCTGCTAACGTGAAGGAACTTTTTGGGATTGGTGATTCAAAGACTACGTTTTTCCGTGGAACCTAGACTATGAGAATGTATATTAGTATTAATGGAATATCCGTAACTAAATAACTATATTTTTCTTGATTGTTTATCATTTTTTTAACATATTATTTAATTGTTAAACAAATCAAGAAGGGCGGGAACAGTGATGAATAGAAAAGAAAGGGAGAAGCTAGAAAGAAAAAGAAAGGTAAGACGTTTACTAGAAGGCCTTTGCACACTGTTGCTTAATGTTTGTTTCTTTTCGTTTATCATTGTTATAGTGCTTGGTTTTATGTATTTTGGAATATAACTTTTGAATTTATATGTTTTATAAAATCCTTAGCTCTAATATGATAAAGGCTGAGGATTTTGCTTTTGTGGAGAACCCAAAAAGCAGTAGGCATCCGACAGCAAAGAAAGAAGATTAAAATAAAGACCAATTTGACCTATCAAATAAGCTTACGAGCCTCAAAAAAAATAACCAATCGCGCTAGCTGATTGGTTGTCTAACTGAGTGCGTATAGCGCAACTCATTATTGCATGCACAAGTTAGGGGTGCACATACAAAAGCAAAGAGGGAGTATGAGTCAGAGACCTGACATCATAAATATGGAAGCAAAATACTTTTTAAAAGTATTTTGACTAACCCGAAATTAAGCTAAATGGTTACATTGATCGCATTTGTTTCCGTAGCATTCATGTTGTTCCTCGATCTTATTTCCACATTCAGTACAGTTCTTTGGTGGTAAATTTTTAAAAAACTCTACGCTGCTTTCAATCATTTGTATTACCTCCTAAATTATATGGTTATTTATTGTGTTTGGAATAATCTGTGAATTGTTATATACACATTGTATTATAACAGAGTGTTTGTGTCAATAAATGTTTTATAACAATTTTTAATTTATCGAAGAGTGAATCTAATTTTTCCAACATAAGGCAGACTTATTGAGATATAACTATGAATAGGCGTATAATCAGTGGTATATATGACTTTGGAGGTACGAGAATGCTATTTATAGACAATAAGGGAATTACAGATCCGAGCATAAATTTGGCAATTGAAGAATATGTCTTGAAAAACTTAGGTGAAGATGAATCGTATTTGCTGTTCTATATCAATGAGCCATCAATCATTATCGGCAAGAATCAAAATACAATTGAAGAAATTAATACAGAATATGTTGAGGAAAACGGTATTAAAGTTGTAAGACGTTTGTCCGGCGGTGGAGCTGTTTACCATGATCTAGGTAACTTGAACTTCAGTTTCATCACAAAGGATGATGGGGAAAGCTTTCATAATTTCAAAAAGTTCACCGAGCCTGTTATAAAAGCACTTGCTAAAATGGGTGTTAAGGCGGAAATTAGTGGTCGCAATGATATTATAGCTGAAGGCAGAAAAATATCAGGTAATGCCCAGTTCTCTACTAAGGGTAAAATGTTCAGTCACGGTACTTTACTTTTTAATTCGGAAATGGATCATATCGTTTCTGCATTGAAGGTAAGGAAGGATAAAATTGAATCAAAAGGAATTAAGTCAATCCGAAGTCGTGTTGCAAACATTATTGAGTTTCTTAATGAACCGATGACGATTGAAGAATTTCGTTTAGAGCTTCTGAATAATATTTTTGAAGGAGTCCCGCAGATTCCGGAATATGTACTAACAGAAGAGGATTGGAAAAACATTTATAAGCTTTCTGAAGAGCGCTATCAAACGTGGGAATGGAACTATGGAAAATCTCCAAAATTTAATTTGCAACATTCGAAAAGATTTCCAGTTGGTTTAATTGAATTCTGCTTAGAGGTCAATAAAGGAATTATTGAGTCATGTAAAATATATGGTGATTTCTTTGGTGTAGGAGATGTTGTAGACATAGAAGAAAAACTTGTAGGTGTTCCATTTGAAAAACTGGCAATTACGGCGTGTTTAAGTCAGCTTGATTTAAAACATTACTTTGGCAATGTAACAACAGAAGATATTGTAAATACAATCTATTAAATTAGAGAAGTTGTTTGGGAGTCTAGGCTTTTAAACAACTTCTTTATTTTATCTAACTAATTTACATTTTTTCGCGCTATTCACCATTATTTTGAATTTATATCCTAATAATGGTTGAACAGTAAATAAATTGTGCTATATAATAAAATTAAAGAATGAGTGGCTATTCATTCTTTATAAGTGGTTGTCTAGTAACAACGCGGAATAAGCAGATTATTACTTAGTAGATTTGATATAAACTGAGTATTATCGTTTTTTTGTGAGTTACTTCAGCACTTTTTGCATAAAAGATTTTAAGGTTTGGTTAACTTTGCCGAGGACACGCTTTATGTAAGAACCGGTGCTTACTTTGTTTAGCGTAAAACAATCAATCCTAACATATAGGTTTATGCAGCAATCAAAAACGGTAGTGACTGTTTTCGATAGGATCTAACAACAATAAAAGGGGAATACTTGATATTGTGCTATGCAGACTTGCGTGCTTTCTTTTTCGATGGTGAAGACTGCTTTTTTGACAAAAGGGGGATTTCTGATGAATTTATCGTCACAGCTTCATAAAGTTGCACTTAGTAATGGAGATAAAATAGCATATCACTTCCTTGACCAACAAAAAACGTATGCTGAGTTAGACAGTGCTGTTACCATGTTTGCCAATGGATTATCAAAATTAGGGATACAAAAAGGGGACCATGTTGCACTTATAACAGGCAATTCCCCGCACTTCTTAATAGGATTTTATGGTGCATTGCGTGCTGGAGCTACCGTAATACCAATCAATCCTATTTATACGAGTGAAGAAATCAATTTCATCTTAGCAAATGGCGATGTGAAAGTTGCTATAATACTAGATTTATTGGTTCCTTTAGCAGAAGGACTACATAATTATTTGCCTAAGATTGAAAACTATATTATTTGTGAAACAGGACAAGTAGCTGTTGATAGTGACATTTCCAATTTAAGCGTTTACAACAAGTTGGTTCCTTTTATGAATGTTATAGGTTTAGGGCAAGGAGATTTCGAAGAGCCAGCTGTTGAAGATGATGATGTCGCTGTCATTCTTTATACATCGGGCACTACCGGCAAACCAAAGGGCGCAATGCTTACTCACCGCAATATATACAGCAATGCTAAGGATGTCGGCGAATATTTAGGGTTTAATAGTGATGATCGCGTCATAACCACTTTACCGATGTTCCATGTGTTTAGTTTAACTGTTGTTCTGAATGCTCCGTTGCTAATGGGGGGAACGATTTTAATTGTTCCGAGGTTTTCTCCGGCTGAAATTCATCGTATAGCAAGAACTCATAAGGCGACGGTTTTTGCTGGCGTTCCTACTATGTATAATTTCATTTTGCAGCAAGGTGGCGATTCGGAAGATTTTAAAACATTACGTCTGTGCATTAGCGGCGGTGCCTCTTTACCGGTTGCCTTGTTGGAAAATTTCGAAAAGAGATTCAACGTACGTATATCAGAAGGGTATGGCTTATCTGAAGCCTCACCGGTAACATGTTTTAATCCGTTAGATCGTCCTCGTAAACCTGGTTCAATCGGAACGACCATTGTAAATGTCGAAAATAAGGTAGTGAATGAGCTAGGTGAAGAGCTTCCTCCCGGAGAAGTTGGTGAGCTGATTGTAAGAGGCGCTAATGTGATGAAGGGTTATTACAAAATGCCTGAGGAAACAGCTGTAACTATTAAGGATGGCTGGCTGTACACGGGTGATTTAGCTAAAATGGATGAAGAAGGTTATTTTTATATCGTTGATCGTAAAAAAGACCTAATCATTGTTGGCGGCTATAATGTCTATCCGCGTGAAGTGGAAGAAGTCTTGTTTGCTCACCCAGATATTGTTGAAGCGGCAATTGTTGGTGTACCCGATCCGAATTTCGGTGAAGCCGTGCATGCGTTTGTTGTGTCAAAGGATTCTTCTTTGACAGCAGAACAGCTACGCAGCTATTGTGAGAAGCATATGGCCAAATTCAAAATCCCGTCTAAATTTGAATTTTTAGAAGAGCTTCCTAAGAATACCACAGGGAAAATTCTTCGCCGCTCACTAAAAGAAACAGTTACAAGTAATGTATAAGACTGTGATTGGTGATGAAAAGCTATAAGGTCAGTACTAGAACAGATTTGAGCAACTAAAGAGCAGGAGGGCTGTCTCAAAGTCATTGAATGGCTTTGGGAGGCCCTTTTAATTTACAGTATGGAATCCATAATTGGGAACGAGATAGAAGATTCGCCGTATTTGTCCTAGTATAAGTGCAGCTAAACCTTTGTATGCGCCTTGGTACTTGTAAAAGGTGCATGTTAATTTTTGCAGATTCCGTTAATTTTAGTGAGAGCGTTGCTCAAAGTGAAAATCAACAAATATCAATTAATGGTATTTTTTAACAAATAAATATTTTAAATTTAAAAAATATTTTGCTAATTTGTTGAATTATTAGTATAAGTCGCTATAATTAATTTAACACATAAAAGCATAAAAGTAATGTAGTAAGAACTTAGGAGGATTTCTATGAAAAAATGGAAATTAGGATTAACAGCAAGCGTACTATCAATGCTGTTATTGGCAGGCTGTGGAAGTGATAGTGATGATAAGAACATAGCTGATGATAACGGTGCTTCGGATAAGGAAAAAACATTTCAAATCGGATATACGCAAATTGTAGAGCATGCATCATTGGATGATGCAGGCAAGGGTTTCAAGCAAGCTCTAAAAGATAAAGGGGTAAAAGCAGAGTTTGACGAGCAAAGTGCTCAAGGAGATCCGAATAATGCGGCAACAATTGCTAACAATTTCGTTGCGGATGATGTGGACTTAATTTTCGCAAATGCAACGCCAAGCGCAATGGCTGCTTTAAATGCTACTAAGGATATTCCGATTATTTTTACATCTGTAACGGATCCTGTCGGTGCAAACCTTGTAGGCTCAATGGAAGCTCCAGGCGGTAATGTAACTGGAACGTCGGATGCTAATCCGGATGCAATACCGAGCACGGTTAAGTTCATCGCTGAAGAAATGGGAGCGAAAACGGTCGGAACTGTATACAATGCCGGCGAGCAGAATTCAGTTGTTCAAGTGGATACAATGAAAGAAGAAATTAAAAAGGCTGGTTTAAAACTAGTTGAAGCTTCTGTAGCTACTTCAGCAGATGTGAAGCAAGCAGCAGAGTCTTTAATAGGCAAAGTTGATGTTATTTATATTATTACAGATAATACGGTTGTTTCGGCACTTGATTCAGTTGTTATGGTTGCGAATGAACAGGATATTCCATTGTTTGTCGGTGAACTTGATTCTTTGGCAAATGGCGGTTTTGCAGCGTATGGCTTTAATTATTACGATATCGGTTATCGCGCAGGCGAAAAGGCAGCCGATATTTTATTAAATGGTAAGAATCCTGGAGAGATTCCGGCTGAATATCCGGATCAATTAAAACTTGTTATCAATAAAAAGGCAGCTGAGGAAATGGACATAGAAATCAAGCCGGAGTGGGAAGAGAAGGCTGAATTCATAGAGTAGAAGTTAAAGGCTGACCTAGAGAAGAAGGAATACTCCTTCTTATGGTCAGCCTTCTTGGCTTTAGCTTTTTAAAACAATAGAAGGAATACAAATGAAAGGAGAGGGATATATGCCTACTGCAATTTTCAATTCTTTAGAGGCTGGAATCATATATGCTATTATGGCACTTGGTGTTTATTTATCTTTTAGAATATTGGATTTTCCCGATTTAACAGTGGATGGCAGCTTTGTAACGGGAGGGGCGACAGCAGCTATTTTAATTGTGAATGGTTATCCCCCTGTTTTTGCTACTGTTATGGCGATCTTTGCCGGTTTTGCAGCTGGTGTTATAACGGGCTTATTGCATACAAAGGGAGGAATCAACCCACTATTATCCGGTATTTTAATGATGATTGCCTTGTATTCTATTAATTTACGAATAATGGGATCGAGGCCGAACGTTTCACTCTTGGCAGAGGATACAATCATTTCAAAAATAAGGGATTCTTGGTCTTCGCTAGGATTAGATGAAACGATGGGGAATATTCTTGGACTGGTTGGTCTTAAAGGAGTCATTCCTTCAGGCTGGGGTGTAATGCTTACTATGCTACTTGTCATTTTGGTGATAAAGCTTCTAATTGATGCCTTTTTGAAAACAGAAATCGGGCTGGCATTGCGGGCAACTGGAGATAATGCGGGGATGGTGCAAAGCTTCTCTGCTAATACCAACAGCATGAAGGTGTTAGGATTGGGCTTATCAAATGGACTTGTAGCTTTATCAGGAGCATTGATTGCCCAATATGGTGGTTTTAGTGATATAGGGCTCGGAGTTGGGATGATTGTTATCGGTCTAGCTTCAGTTATTATAGGAGAAGCGGTATTTGGAGCAAAAACGATTGTTAGAGCAACGTTTGCTGTAATAGGTGGGGCCATCATATATCGAATTATTATTACCCTAGCCATGCGGATGAAGTTTCTACAGCTACAAACAGGTGATATGAAGCTTATTACTGCACTGATTGTCATTATTGCTTTAGTACTGCCGAAGGTGCTGGATAAGCAAAAAGAAAAAAGACGGAAGCAAAAGCGTTTGTTAGAAATTAAGATGAGCCAGGGAAATAAAGCCAGCGGGGGTGAGTACATTGCTACAGCTAAAGCAGATTAATAAAGTGTTTAACGAAGCGACACCAGATGAAAAGATGGCTCTCTCAAATATTGAATTGCAGTTGCAAAAGGGTGACTTTGTAACGATTATCGGAAGTAACGGTGCAGGAAAGTCTACGCTAATGAACATGATTTCGGGAAAGCTGACGCCTGATACAGGGGATGTAATTATAGATGGGAAGAATGTCACAGCACTTACGGAGCATAATCGGGCAGTTGATATAGGTCGTGTGTTTCAGGACCCGATGGCGGGAACAGCCCCAAATATGTCTATCGAAGAAAATTTAGCGATAGCTTATGGCCGGACGAAAAAGCGTACATTTCGTTTTGGATTGAATAAGCAGCGAAGAGATTATTTTAAGGAAAAGCTAGCCACTCTTCATTTAGGGCTGGAAAATCGTTTGCAGGCTAAGGTTGGATTATTGTCAGGGGGCGAACGGCAAGCATTATCTTTATTAATGGCTACATTCACTGATCCGAAAATTTTGCTCCTAGATGAGCATACGGCTGCACTTGACCCTGCAAGAGCAGAACTTATTACGTCACTGACAAAAAAGATAGTAGAAGAGAATAAGCTAACGACATTGATGGTGACTCACAATATGCAGCAGGCATTGGACCTCGGTAATCGTCTTATTATGATGGATAAAGGGCAAATTATTTTTGAAAGCAATGAAGAAGAAAAGCAGCAGTTAACAATTGATAAGCTTCTTAATGAGTTTCAAAGAATTCGAGGGGAGCAAATGGCTAGCGATCGTTCGATGCTTGTATAGGTTGGATGTTAAAAGGGGGCTGTCTCAAAAGTTATGGATTGACTTTTTGAGTAGCCCCTCCTCGCTCATTTGCGCTAAAACAAAGGACAAGTCGCGCCTTATCTGGCTAATCTTCCTTTTTATGTAAATGTCTGTTTCTATTTTCATAAGAGCATTTTTATATTTTTGAATTTTCTAGAATGATAGATTATTTGATTTGTACCGATTAAGCAACAATAACTAAAATCGCCACATCCACATGTCTTCGTTGTTGTGACTCTCATCTGCAAAAGCCTCAGTTCATACGGTGTTAAACGGAGCGCTTGCGCTTTCGTTTCTATGCTTCTATATTTTTCATGATTTTTTTATAGACTTCATCTTTATCAAAATCATTTTCGCCCATTCCGAATATTTCGATGACACGATTATTTTTATCAAGTAAGTACGTGGCGCTAGTATGTACAAATTCTCCAGTTCCTGGATTGCGAAATTGAAATTCAAAGGTATTTGCTAAAGCGCGAATGTCTTCTTTTGTTCCGGTTAATAAATGCCATCCATCTGTTTTATTCATTTCAAAGGATTCGGCATAGTTAGAGAGGACCTCTTCGGTATCGTTAATTGGATCAAATGTGACAGTCACAAATTCCACCTTGCTTTCAAAAACACCCTGTTCAAGCAACTCATTCTGTAATTGCCTCATTTGATGAGTTGTATTGGGACAGATATCAGGGCATTTCGTGTACATGAATTCAATCAGTCTAATTTTTGGAGTCATTTCATCAAAAGAGAAATCACTGCCTTGGTAGGTTTGTAATACTAGATTTTCAGGCAAAACCATTTTAGATTGTTTGTACGCTGTAAAATAGTAAATGCCTGAGCTGATGCCAATGACTAGTAAAGTAACAAAAGTGATATATATTTTTTTCATTTCCCTCACCCCGGTTTCATTTCAAACGTTTATTGATTGTCCTTATTACATGTATCATAACTTAATTGTTATTGGAAAAGAGTGGTTGAAAAAGAAAAACATTGAAAAATATATGAACTTTAGCTAGCGTGATATATAGAGGAAAATAAGAGAAAAGGGTTCTAAATTATGTTCTTTTAACTACATTAATAATAAAGCTTGTATATATGGGGGAGAGTGAATATGAAGAAAGCTGTAAAAATAGCAATCGGGCTGTATGTAGTTTTTGCTGTTTTGCTGTATTTATATATTTTTCAATTGGCAGACACGAGTATCCCAGAAGCATTAAAGGGGACGAGTGCTGATTCAGCCACGTTTATGAATACGGAGCAGCAAGTATTAAGCGAAGAGTATTCGGAAATACGCAACTTTTTCTTTTTTTTGCAGGCACCATTTGATTGGCTGTTTTATTTTCTCATTTTGATTTTAGGATTTTCAAAAAAAATGGAGGATTCAGCCCGCATCGTCGGTAAAAGTTCTTTTGTGTCAAAAAGCATATATTTGTTTTTTCTTTCGCTGCTTTCTTTTGTTGCCTTTTTTCCGTTTAACTATGCAGGATACTATTTTTCAAAAAAGTACGGTATTTCCACTCAAAGCTTTAGCTTGTGGATGAAGGATGAGCTGATTGGATTTTGGATTGGATTGGTCATCATGCTTGGTATTGCTATCGTGTTTTATTACTTTTTATCTAAAAGTCCAAAACGATGGTGGCTTTACTTATGGCTTGCAATGGTTCCGTTTACGCTTTTCTTTATGTTTGTAAAGCCGACAGTGATTGATCCGTTGTACAATGAGTTCTATCCTTTAAAGGATAAAGAGCTGGAGTCGAAAATATTGGCATTAGCTGAGCAAGCGGGTATTCCAGCAGATCATGTGTTTGAAGTGAATATGGCGGAAAAAACCAATGCGATGAATGCCTATGTTACAGGAATAGGATCGAATTCCCGAATTGTATTGTGGGATACGACGCTAAATAAGCTAAATGATGAAGAAATTTTATTTATCATGGCTCATGAAATGGCTCATTATGTGGAGAAACATGTTTATACGGGAGTTGGGCTATATTTATTATTAGCTTTATTCGGTTTTTGGATGACGGCAAAAATAATGGATGTGGTTATTCAGCGGTGGGGGAGTCTGCTGCGGGTAACAACTAAAAATAGCTTATCTGTATTGCCATTGTTTCTTTGCATACTTTCGATATTAACATTTATTTCCGATCCGGTTTCAAATACTGTTTCGCGATATCAAGAAAGTCGAGCTGACCGTTATGCGTTGGAAATGACAAATGATAAGGAAGCAGCTATCAAAACCTTTCAGGAACTTTCGAAATCCTCACTGAATCAATTGAATCCACCATGGTTAGTAAAAGTGTTTCGATATGGACATCCAACAATGATTGAAAGGATTTCAACTGTTGAGCAATATGAAGACAAATAAAATAGCCATGCTGCTCTGAGCAGCATGGCTATTTTTTGATTACATAATCATCTGAGAATAACGATTTTTCTTATCAAGTGCCAAATCTCTTCATGACATTCTGTAATTCTTTACTGTATTTCATAAATTTTTCTTTGTTCTTGTGGTCAAGTGCATCATCAATTTTTAGTAGGAGTTTTTCTTTTTCAGACTTTAAAAGCGCTTCTTGAAGCATCATATTGACATAGAGTTCCAACATAAATGTTTCTGTACCAGATTGTTTCTTCATGGATGTGTTTTTAGTCGTTTCTGTGTATGAACTTTCATGATTCATGAAGCATCACCCCTCATAGCTTTTTATAAGTATAAGTTTTTTTAAAGGAAAAATCAACTGAAAATTCTTAAAATTTAAAACATAATAATTTTTGAATAAATTTTTACATTTTTGAAAATATAAAGAAATAGGTCGATAGTTGTGGTATTTTATAATTGTTTACAGGTTTTTCAAAAGATGGTGCTTTAGTTAACTGTCAAATCAATGAATTGGAGGAGGATTAATGAAAACAGAAAGTGTAATTTTTGTGGAAGAGTATGAGATAAATCCATACACACTAGCCATTTTGCCTTATTATGAAGATGGAGAATTGTACTCGAGAATAATTGAAGTAGACCAAGAGTTCATTTGTCCTATGAAACCTACAGATATTGTAAAAAGGACTTGCGAGCTTTTCGGCAGTGATTATGAGGGCAGAAGAGGTGCGACTCGCAGTATGACGGGTTATACACATAAGGCTCCCATTGAGATTGAAAAAATGTTTTCTATTTTTGTTTTTCCCACTACATCTCCTGATCGTAACGAATGCATCTGGGTTTCGGCAATGCAGGTAGAAAAGTTCGAAAAATTTAATTCCACTGAAGTAATGGTTACGTTTATAAATAAAAGCCAGCTTAGGATACCGATTTCCTACGGGACGTTTGAAACACAGCTTGCCCGATCGGCCATTTTAAAATCTAAATTGGATCAAAAAATAGCAGAAACAAAAAGACGGTATAGATTGAAGGATGATAAAAATTAACCATATGTTAATGTCGAGCCGATGTTATTGTTTGAAACGTTCGTATAAATAATACTTCATAAGTTCTTCAACTTTGTTTCGAATTCGAGGATTGAAGTAGCTGTGACGCTCTTCGTAGCCCTTATAAATAAAAAGAAACATTGTAAAATCCTCGTCACGTTGCAACTCGTTTACTTTAATATTTTCATGATGTAAATACTTTTTAGCTCTTATATAATCGGAGTTGACGATTTTAATTGTTTGCTCAATCCAAATGACGTATGGATTTTTTAACTTAAAAGGACTGCTTTGTATAATAGTGAGGTCGCGATGAAGAACAGTCAGTACCATGGGTAAGTAGATGACTTGTTCGATTATATCGCGATCTTTTTCTGGTATGCGAGTCATTCCTTGCCCTCCAAAAAACCAAAATAGGAACATCTGTTCTCTTTATCATAACGAAAGAGAAAAAATGTTGCAAGTCCTTTTAAGTTAAGCATTTCTATGCGCTCGAGCCTTAAAGGTGGTTAAAGTATCCTTAGTTAAGAAATATACGTTAGGAAGATGGAATTTGTACCCTTGTGTATGGAAAATTCGTTGTTTTTTTTGAGTGAAAATAGATGTATGATTAAAGTATGCAGCATATGTGTATTTTAATCATTTTTATGCAAAATAAGAAAGAACTGTTGCTTTTGAAAGTATTAAAGAAGGTTTTAAAATGCGGAAACTGCTTGAATTATTATATAATATAGGTATACAGGAAAGAGTATGATTTTTATTGAAAGCTTTCACATACAAAGATAAAGAAGGAGCATAATATGGATTTCGACACTATGAAAGAACTATTCAACGAAGAATATATATTGGAGCTTATAAAAAGCTATAAAGCATTTGGTCCAATTCCTGGTATAGTACTTCCAATATTGGAAGCATTTTTGCCGTTTCTTCCACTAGTTGTATTTGTTATTGCCAACACAAATGCATTTGGGTTATGGCTAGGCTTTCTCTTAACGTGGATCGGATCCACAATAGGATCTATTCTTGTGTTTTTAGTGATACGAAAATATGGACATATAAGGCTTCTTTCCTTTATAAAACGAAATAAACAAGTGAAAAAATTGACAAAATGGCTTGATATTCATGGTTTTGGACCGATATTTCTTCTGTTATGCTTTCCTTTCACGCCATCAGCTGTAGTCAATATTGTAGCTGGTTTATCGAGTATAAGCCGTTCTAAATACATATTTGCTGTCTTGGCAGGTAAACTCGTTATGATTTTTACAATCAGTTATGTAGGGCATGATATCGTTTCTCTGTTCACCAATCCGGGACGAACAGCTGTTATTGCTGTAATCATATTTGTACTATGGTACATTGGGAAGAAAATTGAGTTAAGCTTGAACAGAGATATTGAGTCGAAGATTAAAGCCCGAGAAAAAGAAGCTAAGATTACAGGAAATGAATAGTGAAAACTTCTCTATAAGTGGGGGCCTCTCAAAAGTCATAATGACTGTGTGAGAGGCCCCCACTCGCTGTTGAAAATCTATATATGACGAGACAACATTCGCTTGGGAAAAATGGAAACAGTTTGAATGGAAGTGGGATGGGAGTCTTAGTGCCTGGAGACAGGGGGAAATGATATACTATCAATACATGAACAACATGAAGAATGATTGAGTATGGGAAGGAGAAAAAATCGTGGCCTTACATTTTATATTGGGCAGATCAGGTACCGGTAAAACAACAACTGTATTGAACGAAATTCGAGCAAAGCTGCAAGAAAATCCTGATCGTGCTCCGATTGTTTATTTAGTGCCGGAACAGATGACATTTTCTTCAGAATATAAATTAGCTGGGACCCCTTATTTGAATGGAATGATGTCAGCGCAAGTGTTTAGTTTTACTCGTCTAGCGTGGCGTGTTTTACAGGAAACGGGAGGAATGAGTAGAAAGCATTTAAGTAGTGCCGGCATGAATATGATGATTACAAAAATCATTGAAGAAAAAAAGGATGAGCTAAAAGTTTTTCAAAGATCAGCTGGCAAAACAGGTTTTATCAGTAGCATGGAGGACATGCTTATAGAATTGAAAAGATACTGCATCACTCCAGAGGCTATGGAAGGAATGACGAAAGAGAAAATAGATGCTGAGGATGATCAAGTATTAAAAGATAAGCTGCATGATTTAGAGTTGATTTATCGTGAGTTTGAAAAGGCGCTGTTCGGCAAATATATAGATTCCGAGCATTATTTGACGTTGTTGGCTGAAAAAATTCCGCAATCTCGCTATTTGCAGGATGCGGAAATTTATATAGACGGCTTTTTTAGTTTGACACCGCAGGAATTGCTGGTCGTTCAAGAACTATTGAAAAAGTGCAAAAAAGTGACAGTGGCTTTGACCTTAGACACACCGTTTCGTCAAGGACCACCAATTGATTTTCACTTATTCGGAATGAGTGCTCGTTTGTACAATGCTATTTATCAATTGGCTGTTCAATGGGAAATAGAAGTAGAGCAGGATACGATACTAACTGATTTGCACCGTTTTAACCATCGCGCTGATTTGGAGCATTTGGAAAAGCGATTTAATGCGCTTCCGGCTGTTCCGTTTGACGGAGAGACGCACGTAAGCGTAATGATGGCAGCCAATCGTAGAGCTGAGCTCGAGGGGATTGCTCGTGAAATCTTGCGGCTTGTCCGCGAGCAACACTACAAATGGAGAGATATTACCGTACTTGTCCGTAATGGAAGTGATTATGCGGACTTGGCGAAAACCATTTTTCAAGATTACCAGATACCTTATTTTATTGATGCCAAGGAAACAATGCTGCACCATCCACTGATCGAATTGATTCGATCAAGTTTAGAGGTTCTACAAACAAATTGGCGCTATGAACCAGTATTTCGGGCTATCAAAACAGAACTGCTTTATCCATTGAAGACCGATCGGGTAAAGATGCGGTACAATGTCGATTTGCTTGAGAACTTTGTACTGGCAAGAGGAATAAAGGCTGAGCAGTGGACAAATAAGGATCGATGGAAATATCGCCGTTCGCGCGGGCTTGAGCTTGAGGAAAAAGGCCAAACGGACAAAGAAATTGCATTTGAAAATCAATTGAATGAGTGGAAGGAGCTTTTTAGCAAGCCATTAATTACATTGGGCAAAAGATGCAAACGAGCGAAAACCGGCATTGAATATTGCCAGGCGCTTTATTTGTTTTTAGAAGAAATAGGTGCACCTGATCATTTGGATCAATTGCGAATGGATGCAGAAGAAAAAGGACGTTTGACGGAAGCGCGTAGACATGATCAAGTGTGGAAATCAGTTATTGACCTACTGGATCAATTTGTTGAGGCGATGAGGGATACGAAGCTGAATTTGAAGCAGTTTATTTCCATTTTGGATTCAGGTCTTCAAGCGCTGCAATTCTCACAAGTACCACCGGCATTGGATCAGGTCATCGTGGCGAATCTTGATCTTTCAAGACAAAATGATGTCAAAATTGCCTTTGTCATGGGTCTAAATGAAGGCGTACTTCCGATGAAGGCGACTGAGGAAGGAATTTTCACTGATAGCGACAGACAAACGTTGAGTAAAACGGGTATGGTGTTGGCACCCGATTCGACTGTGCGCTTATTTGATGAGGAATTCACTGCCTATAAAGCATTCACGACAGCTTCTGAGAAACTGTATGTCAGCTATCCACTAGGTGATGAAGAAGGAGGAACTTTACT